>NBJMC04203__coassemble_805_pt1 | contig 15060 bp, 13 predicted proteins | sample NBJMC04203__metabat2_low_PE_021 | metagenome-assembled genome bin NBJMC04203 | reverse complement strand
GAAAATCGTAAATGGCGGAGCCGTTGGACAGCACCACCGGGGCGTTGATGGGGGCCAGGTGCGCATATGGAGCGAAGGTGCGGTGGGCCCGCCCGGTGGCCACTGTGAAGCGCCCGCCCTCCTGAATCCAATACCGGATGGCCTCTATATTCCGGGGCGGCACCCGGTGCTGAAAATCGTATAAAGTATCGTCAAAGTCGCTGACCAGCAGCAGACCGTCAAATTTCCCCACGGAGGCAGCCTCCCTATCCACTCCCGGGAGGACAGCGGAACTACCTCTTTTCCCAAATGTCCTGCCCCAGGATATATTTTTTCATGGGCTGATACAGAAACGCCGCAATGACCAAGGCGATGATGGTGTTGGGCAGCATGTAGGAGCCGTTGTAGACGATGGAATAGAGCTCCGGACTGGTGAATGTCCACTGCATAAATGCGGTAGGGACCAAAATTTTATAGATGGTCACGCCGCTGATATAGTGGACCAAGAAGCGCCCGGCACAGCCCACAATCGTGCCCGCAAAAATGCCCCACTTTTTGCCTCGAAACAGCCCGGCTAACCCAAGAGGAGTAAAGGCCACCAGGTAATCCAGCAGCATGGACTGCCAGCCCCAGGCGTATGCCCCGTCAAAAATCAACTGGAGCAGGCCGAACACAAAGCCGGCCATCAAGCCGGGCCCCAGCCCCCAGCGCACCGCAAACAGGATGATGGGGAACATGGCTGGAGTCAGAGAGCCGCCGTTGGGCAGCTCCATCAGCTTCAGATAGCTGAGAATCTGGGCCAGGGCTATCATAATGGCTCCCTCGCACAGCATGCGTACGCCGAGATGAGATCGTGTCATAGTTGTCAATTCCTCCTAAAAATGTAGAGTACCGCAGGACAGCCCAACGGGTCTTGCGGTACGAAAAGAAGGAACATGACAACGCACATCCATTCACTTCCTACGCCGGCATTACCCGGATCAGGTTTAAGGGACCGGAGGCTGCGCTTTACCTCTGCATCTCAGCCGGGAATGGCTCCCAGCGCCCCTGTGTTGGAATTTTCTGCGGTTTGTCCTATTGTATACTGGAAAGCGAATCCTGTCAAGACAGGGAGCGGGGGACCGCACTGCGGTCCCGCTCAGGCTGTCAAAAAAGTCCAAGGACTTTTCCGACAGCCTGAAAAATGCCGTTACTTTCCCACCGCTGCGCGGCGGAAAAGTTCTCGCTGCGCTCGCTGAACGCCTTGCCAAGCAAGGCATTCAGGGCATTTGATCCCACTCGAGGCGGGCTGCCGCCCCCTCGAGCTCCCCCGCCAATACTCGGGCGGATTCGTCTAAACAGAGGTTTTTCGACAAGCAGAGCGGGACCGCCGATGCGGTCCCGCTCTGCATTTCAGGACGTCATTACTGTTTATTGGGCAGCACGGAAGCAATCGCGCCTGCAAAGGCGGTGAGGGGCATGGTCTGGAGGACCACCCGGCCCGGTCCGGTGACCACCGTGTTGAACACGCCTTCCCCGCCGAAGAGCATGTTCTTTACCCCTTTGACCGCCCGCACCTCCAGGGTGCAGGTGGCGTCCATCATGGCCAGGTTTCCGGTGTCCACCACGATGCTCTGCCCCGGAGCCAGGTTATATTCCACCGCGTGGCCGTCGATCTCCAGGAAGGCGGTGCCGCGGCCGGAGAGCTTCTGCATGATAAAACCCTCGCCGCCGAAGAAGCCGCCCATGGCCTTCTTCTGGAAGAAGACGGACAGCTCCACCCCGGCCTCCGAGGCCAGAAAGGCGGACTTCTGCACCGCAATGGGGTGGCTGGGGTCGATCTGTACCGCCCGGATGGAGCCGGGGAAGGTGGAGGCAAAGGCGATCATGCCCGGGCCGCCCCGGGGCGTATAGATGTTCTGGAAAATGGACTCCCCGGAGAACATCCGGCCAAAGGCCCTGCCCAGGCCGCCGGCGGAGGTCTCCATCTCCATATTGGGGGACATCCATACCATGGAGCCCTTCTCCGTAATCATCGGCTCTCCGCTCTCCAGGTTGCAGATGACCACCGGCATGGGTTCGCCCTGAATCTCATATTTCATCCTGCGTCACAACCCTTCCTTATTTCAGATAGGAGTGAGGAGATAGGAGATAGAAGTTGGAGAACGTGCGCCGGGCCCCGGCATCTCCTATCTCCTATCTCATAATTCCTATCTCTCTCGCCCTCTGTGCTTTCAGTATAGCGGATGGCTCCCCCTCTGACAAGACGGCCTTCATAAAATGTTTACTGCTTTTTCAGGGATCTTTCAGTTCCCTGGAGTAGGATAGAAACGCCACTGAATATGAGGAGGTCCTGTCCTGTGATCGAAGTACGCGACCTGGTCAAGCGGTACGGCCGCCATCTGGCGGTGGACCACCTGTCCTTTACCGTGCCGGACGGCCAGATTTTCGGATTCCTCGGCCCCAATGGGGCGGGGAAATCTACCACCATGAACCTGATGACCGGCTACCTGGGCCCCACGGAGGGGGAGATCCTGGTGGACGGACACAGCGTCACCCGGGAGCCGGAGAAGGCCAAACAGGCCATCGGCTACCTGCCCGAGCAGCCGCCCCTGTATCTGGACATGACGGCGGAGGAGTACCTGGAGTTTGCCGCCCGGCTGAAAAAGGTGCCCAAGGGGGACCGGGGAGAGCAGACGGCCCGGGTGATGGAGCTCACCGGCATCACCGGCGTGCGGGGCCGGCTGCTGCGCAACCTGTCCAAGGGCTACCGGCAGCGGGTGGGCCTGGCCCAGGCCCTGCTGGGCTTTCCCAAGGTGCTGATTCTGGATGAGCCCACCGTGGGCCTGGACCCCCAGCAGATCATTGAGATCCGCACCCTGATCCGGGATCTGGCCCGGCAGCACACGGTGATTTTAAGCTCCCACATCCTCTCCGAGGTGCAGGAGGTGTGCGACCACCTGCTCATCATTCACCACGGGAAAAAGGTGGCCGCCGGCACCCCGGAGGAGCTGGAGCGCTCCCTGGCCCCCACCCCCGCCCTGGAGGTGTCCGCCGCCGCGTCCCAGGAGCAGGTGCGGGACCTGCTGGCGCCTCTGCCCGGCCTGACCGGCCTGACGCCTCTGGCCGCCAAGGAAGCAGGGGTGTGCTCCTTCCGCCTGGAGGCGGAGGAGGGGGGCGACCTGCGGGAGGCGGTGTTCCGGGCCTTTGCCCACTCTGACCTGCCCCTGCTGGAGCTGCGCCGGGACGCTATGACCCTGGAGGACATCTTCCTGAAGCTGACCTCCGACGACGTGTCCGCCCCGTCGAAGCCCGCCGGGCCGGGAGGCGGGCCGGGTACCGGAGAAGAATCTGCGCAGGAGGAGGTGGAGGAGGCGTGACCGCCATCTACAAGCGGGAGCTGAGCTCCTATTTCAATTCCATGATCGGCTATGTGTTCATCGCCGTGCTGGTGTTCTTCACCGGCATCTACTTTATGGCCTACAACCTGTACAGCGGCCTGCCCCAGTTCTCCTACACCCTGTACAGCCTCATGACCATTCTCATGTTTGCCATCCCCCTGCTCACTATGAAGTCCATGGCGGAGGAGCGGAGAAGCCGCACCGACCAGCTGCTCCTCACCGCCCCCGTGTCCCTCACCGGGGTGGTGATGGGCAAGTTTCTGGCCATGGCCACCGTCTTCCTTATCCCGGTGGCCCTGTGCGCCTTCTGCCCCCTGATCATCGCCATGAACGGGGAGGCCCGGCTATTGTCCGACTACGCCGCCCTGCTGGCTTTCTTCCTGATGGGCTGCGTGTTCATCGCCATCGGCATGTTCCTCTCCTCCCTGACGGAGAGCCAGATCATCGCCGCTGTGAGCACCTTCGCCGTGCTGCTGGTGCTCTTTCTCTGGGACGACCTGGTGAGCTTCCTGCCCTCGGCCCTCAGCTCCCTGCTGTCCGCCTTCTCCTTCACCCAGGTGTTCTACAACTTCGTGCAGTACAGCATGTTTGATCTGAGCGGGCTGGTGCTCTACCTGTCCCTCACGTTCCTGTTTCTGTTTCTGACCGTCCAGACGCTCCAGAAGCGCCGCTGGGCTTGAGGGAGGTGTGCAGCCATGAAAAAACCTGCTGTCAATTCCAAAGCCCTGCGCCAGGGGGGATATCTGGCCGCCGTCACCGCCGCCGTAGTGGCTCTGGTGGTCCTTGTCAATCTGGTGATGGGGCAGCTGCCCTCCAACGTGACCGAGTTCGACCTGACGGACAACAGCCTCTATGAGATCACCGACACCTCCCGGGATTTTCTGGCCTCCCTGGACCAGGATGTGGAGATCGTGGTGCTGGCGGAGGAGGACGCCACCGACGAGCGTATCTTAAAGTTTCTGGACCGGTATACCGCCCTGTCCGACCACCTGAGCGTTACCTATGTGGACCCGGTGGCCCACCCGGACCAGGCCAGCCAGTATGACGCCCAGTCGGACAGCCTGATCGTCCGGTGCGAGGCCACCGGCAAATCGGAGACCATCTCCTACTCGGACATCATCACCTACTCCTACACCAGCTACTTCTCCATGACGGAGGACTCCTTTGACGCCGAGGGGCAGCTCACCTCCGCCGTCAGCTATGTGACCAGCGACGCTGGCCGCACCGTGTACACCGTCACCGGCCACGGGGAGGAGGACCTGTCCTCAGTGATCACCGACGCCATCGACAAGGCCAACCTGAATCTGGACAGCGTCAGCCCCCTCTTCAACGGCTCAGTTCCCGAGGACTGCGACCTGCTCATTGTCAACGGCCCGGCCACCGATCTGTCCGCCGATGAGTTGACCATCCTCCAGGACTATCTGGCAGGGGGCGGGCAGATGGTCTTCCTGGCGGGAGATACCCTGGATTCCCTGCCCAACTGGGAGGCCCTGCTGGAGAGCCGGGGTTTCCAACTGGTGGACGGCTATATCGCCGACCTGTCCAACTACTATGTACAGTTTGGTTCTCCCTTTGTAATCCGCGGAGTGCTGAACACCGGCAGCAGCGTGGCCTCCGGGGTAGATGCCGACGCCCTCACCTATCTGGAAAATTCCCGGGGATTCCTGTCCCTGGAGGACACGGAGGAGGCCGCCTGGACCATCACCGAGTTCCTGTCCACCACCAGCGACGCTCTGGCCGTGACGGCGGACGGAACCCAGACCTCCGGCGCCTACCTGCTGGGGGCGGTGTCCGAGGGGGACGACGGGGGGCGGATGACCGTCATCGGCTCCACCTCCTTCCTGGACGGGACCCTCCTGTCCCAGAACCCCAGTCTGGCCAACCAGACCCTGTTTGTCAATGCGCTGACCGCCGGCTTTGACGATGTGAGCAACCTGTCTATCCCGTCCAAGAGCCTGGCCGTCACCTATAACACCATTCAGAATCCCGGACTGTGGAGCACCGCCTATATCATTGTTCTGCCCATCGGCATTCTCCTGTGCGGCTTCCTGTTCTGGCTCAAGAGGAGAAAGCTATGACCAAACAGACCAAAACCCTTGCGGCGCTGGCCGCCGCCCTGGTGGTATGCGGCGGGGCCTACGCCGCCCTGCGGGTGTGGAACGACCAGCAGGCCCAGGTGGACGACGCCGTCTATGTGACCCAGCTGTCCGACCTCACCGCCCTCTCTTTGACCAACGGCCAGGGGGAGCTCTCCTTCACCAAGGCGGAGGACGTCTGGCAGTACGACGGGGACGCCTCCTTCCCCGCCGGCCAGGAGGCGGTGGAGGATCTGGCGGAGCAGATAGGCTCCCTGGCCGCCATCCGGGTCATCGACGACCCGGAGGACCTGTCCGCCTACGGCCTGGATGAGCCCGCCCTCCAGGCGTCAGTGACCGCCGGAGACGGGACCGCCGTCACCCTCCTGCTGGGGGACATGTCCGACAGCTACTGCTACGCCAAGCGGACGGACTCGGATACGGTCTACGCCGTCTCCACCGACCTGCCGGAGAACCTGGAGTCCCTGGAGCTGCTGGACCTGGCCGCCATTCCCGGCTTCCCCGACCTGGGGACGGACACCATCTCCTCCCTCACCTGGGAGAGCGGCGGGACCACCCTCACCCTGACCAAGACAGAAACTGAGACGGCCGGCGCGGAGAGCGGGGACAGTTCCTCCTCGGAGAGCGCGGAGGAGACGGAGCCCGCCTGGGACGTGAACGGGACGGCCATCCCCTCGGACAACAGCGCCTTCACCAGCCTGATGGCCCAGCTCTCCTCCCTGGCCTTCGACGCCTGCTATGACTACAAGGGGGAGGCGGACACCCTGGCCGCCTGCGGCCTGGATACCCCTGTGGGGGTGCTCACCGTCACCTACGGCGAGGGCGAGACCCTCACCCTCACCATCGGAGCCCTGGACGGCGCCGGGGATTCCTACTACGCCCAGCTCTCGGGCGACCCGGCGGTGTACCTGCTGTCCGCCGACTCGGTGGACTCCCTTATCTCCCTCTCCGCCCAGGAGCTCACCGCGGCGGAGGAGGACGAGACGGAGACGGCCTCGGACGCCAGCTCCAGCAGTACCTCTTAGCAGACAAGGCTCCCGCCTAAGGGCGGGAGCCTCCGTTTGTCTCAGTAAAAAGCGGACTTAAAAATAGAAGGAAAAAATTTTCTCCTTCGGTGTACAAAAACCGGCACATAACGCGGCCCGTCCGGCATATAGTAGTCTGTATGCCGGCCTTGTGCCGGCGGATGAATTTTTAACATACGGAGGGATGAATTCCATGGAGGAAACCACTGTTGTTTATGGTACCGGCTCACAGCAGCCCAGCCCCGCGCCCCTGGACCTGGACGATCTGATTTTCCAGGGGGAGTATTGGTTTGCCAGCGACCGCTGAGGTCCGTCTCCCTCGGGAGACGGACCTTGGAGCGTCTGCCCAGGCGCCGGACATGGGACAAGCCGCCCACGGGAACAGAATGCTTCTGATCCCGTGGGCGGCTTGTTTTTTGCAGAATACAGCCGGCCCATTCGCCGGAATTCCCTTGACCTTCTCCCTGGTGGAAGGTGTAAGGTACACAGGAGCCGGAAAAATTTAATGAATTTTTTAGCTTTTCTTTTGGGAAAGCTAATGGTCTGGCGGTAAGATGGAACAAAAGCCCGGGAGGGTCCGGCCGTCTGTCCCAGACCGCCGTCCGGACCTGGAGTGGGCGGGAGAAACGTTTCAACTCGGTACATAAAGGAGTCAATGCCATGGAAACCACACAAACTGCCCCGGAGAGCAATCTCACCCCGGCGGGCCCGGAGACGGAGCCCGCCCCCCTGTGGACGGGTCCCAAGAAGCGGCGCAAATGGATCAAGCGCGTCCTTGTGATTGCGGCCGTTCTGGTCCTGCTGTTCTGGATCGTGGTCCGGCCCATGCTCAGCGGCGGGGCACCCGCCGTGGGGGCCTATCAGACCGCCCAGGTCCAGCGCCAGGACCTGACGGTGTCTGTGTCCGGCTCGGGCACGGTCACCCCCATCGAGTCCTACCAGGTGTCCGCCCTGGTCACCGGGGAGATCCTGGAGTCCCCCTTTGAGGACGGGGACCAGGTGGAGCAGGACCAGCTCCTCTACCGCATCGACCCGGGCAGCGCCCAGACCGCCCTCCAGCAGGCCCAGCTGTCGGTGCAGCAGGCCCAGATGAACTACGACACCCTGGCCAGCAGCCTCCAGGTGAAGGCCATCGGCGGCGGGGTGGTCCAGACCCTCCACGTCCAGGAGGGGGACCTGGTCTCCGCCGGGACGGCCGTTGCCGACATCACCGACACCTCCACCATGACCCTCACGGTGCCCTTCCAGGCCGGTGACGCCGCCCACATCTCGGCGGGCCAGACGGCCCAGGTCACCCTGTCCGGCACCCTGGAGACCCTGACCGGCACGGTGGAGTCGGTGGCCCCCGCCGACCAGGTGGGGAACGGGGGCGCTCTGGTGCGGCAGGTGAAGATCCGCCTCGCCAACCCCGGGGCCCTCACCGAAACAACCAGCGCCACCGCCCGGGTGGGTACATACGCCTGCGCGGCCGGCGGAACCCTCTCCCCCCGGCTGCGGCAGACCATCACCGCCGCTGCCAGCGGGGAGATCACCAGCCTGAACGTGTCCGTGGGCAGCCGGGTGTCCGCCGGGGCGGTGCTGGCCGCCGTCGGGGGCGAGTCCGCGGAGAACTCCCTGGCCGACGCCGCCCTGGCCGTCCAGAACGCCCAGCTCTCCCTCCAGAGCGCCCAGGAGGCCCTGGACAGCTACACCATCACCTCCCCCATCTCGGGCACCGTCATTGAGAAGAACCTGAAGGCCGGGGACCAGCTCAACGGGGGCGATTCGGGGGCCATGGCGGTGATCTACGACCTGAGCCAGCTGGAGCTGCAGATGGACGTGAGCGAGCTGGACATCGGCCAGATCCAGCCGGGACAGACGGTGGAGATCACCGCCGAGGCCCTGCCCGGCCAGACCTTCACCGGCGTGGTGGAGAAGGTGAGCGTCAACGGCACCACCACCGACGGCTTTACCACCTACCCGGTGACCATCCTCCTGTCGGAGTACGGGGACCTGAACCCGGGCATGAATGTGTCCGCCGACATCATCGTGGAGCGCTCGGAGAACGCCCTGTGCGTGCCCGCCGAAGCGGTGAACAGCGACGGCACCGTCCTGGTGGCCGGGGAGGGGGCCTTTGCCGAGGACGGCGTGACCATCGCCGACCCCTCCAAAATTGAGAGCCGCCCGGTGACCCTGGGCCGGGGGAACCAGGATTATGTGGAGATCACCTCCGGCCTGGAGGAGGGGGAGACCGTCCTCCTGCCCATCCAGTCCCAGAGCGGCATGGCCTCCGCCGGCTCCGCCGCGGTCACGGCAGCGGGGTGAGGGTATGGCCCATCTGATTGAATTACAGAACGTGTATAAGATCTACCCCATGGGGGACGAGGCGGTCCACGCCCTGGACGGGGTGAGCCTCACCATCGACCAGGGGGAGTTCGTGGCCATCGTGGGCTCCTCCGGCTCCGGCAAGTCCACCGCCATGAACATCATCGGCTGTCTGGACGTGCCCACCTCGGGCACCTACCACCTGGGGGGCGTAGATGTGTCCACCATGGACGACGACCAGCAGGCGGAGATCCGCAACAAAATGCTGGGGTTCATCTTCCAGCAGTACAACCTGATCCCCAAGCTCACCGTGCTGGAGAACGTGGAGCTCCCCCTGCTGTACGCCGGGGTGCCCGCGGCGGAGCGGAAGGAGCGGGCGGTCCGGGCCCTGGGCCGGGTGGGGCTGGAGAGCAAGCAGAAGAACCTGCCCTCCCAGCTCTCCGGCGGCCAGCAGCAGCGGGTGTCCATCGCCCGGGCTCTGGCGGGGAACCCCTCGGTGATTTTGGCCGACGAGCCCACCGGGGCCCTGGACTCCCGCACCGGCCGGGAGGTGCTGGGTTTCCTCAAGAAGCTCAACCGGGAGGGGGACACGGTGGTCCTCATCACCCACGACAACTCCATCGCGGTGAAGGCCGACCGGATCATCCGCCTCCAGGACGGGAAAATCATCTACGACGGGGACGCCCGCGACCCCCGGGCGGTGGTCCAGCCCGGCGAGGCCGGAGAAGCGGATGAGACGCAGGAACAGGAGGTGGGCGCATGAACGCGGGACAGTCCTTCCGTCTGGCCCTCAAGGCCCTGACCACCAGCAAGATGCGCTCCCTGCTCACCATGCTGGGCATCATCATCGGCGTGGCCTCGGTCATCGTCATCCTGGCCCTGGGCAACGGGGTCCAGGGGATGATTGACGAGCAGGTGGATAAGCTGGGCATCAATATGATGCAGACCTACGTATGGGGCCGGGGAGACGGCTCCACCATGGATCTGGACCCCTCGGATATGTACGACCTGGTGGAGGCCAACCCGGATGTGCTCACCGGCGTGTCCCCCTATGTCTCCTTCCAGGCCACCCTGCGCCACGGAGACCAGAAATTTGACCAGACCCAGCTCTACGGCGTCAGCGAGGTCATGTTTAACAGCGACACCCAGTCCACCATGGATGGGGGCCAGAAGCTGACTCAGGGGCGGTTCCTCTCCTACTTAGACGTGGCCCGGCGGCAGAACGTGTGCGTCATCGGGGCCTACCTGGCCCAGGAGGCCTTTGGGGGCGGCGAACAGGCCCTGGGGCAGACTCTGTCCATCAACGGCACCTCCTACACGGTCATCGGGGTGCTGGACCGGCTGAATACGACAACCGAAATGGCCGCGGGGGGCTCGGACGACCAGATCTACATCCCCTATGAGAACGCCCTGCAGATCATGGGCGCCCGGTATGTGACCCTCTATGTGTTCACCAGCACCTCGGGGGAGACCGCCGCCCAGGCCAAAGCCATCATCGACGGCATGCTCTACGACCACTTCCAGGGGGACGAGGACGCCTACTATACCACGACCATGGAGGAGCAGGCCAACCTCATCAACGCCATGATGGGGGTGGTCATGGGGGTGCTGGTGGCCATCGCCGCCATCTCCCTGCTGGTGGGCGGCATCGGTATTATGAACATCATGCTGGTGTCGGTCACCGAGCGCACCCGGGAGATCGGCATCCGAAAGTCCCTGGGGGCCAAGCGGCGGGACATCCGCAGCCAGTTCGTCATCGAGGCGGGGACCACCTCCGCCATCGGCGGACTGCTGGGCATCGCCCTGGGCTGCCTGCTGGCCATGGGGCTGGGCTCCATCCTGGGGGCCATGCTCACCTCCCAGATGGGGGGCGGGGCCACCTTCTCCGCCACTCCCACCGTCGGGGCGGTGGCCGTCAGCTTCGGGGTGTCCGTGGGCATCGGGGTGCTGTTCGGATATCTGCCCGCCAATAAGGCGGCGAAACTCAATCCCATTGACGCGCTACGGTACGATTAAATCAGATAGGAGTGAGGAGATAGGAGATAGAAGATACTTGCGGAGAAAACCGTTTTACGACTTTCCGAAACTCCTATCTCCTATCTTCTATCTCCTATCTCACAAGAAAGGTGTTTTATGATGAAACGACGCATATTGACCGGCCTGCTGGCCTGCTGTCTCTCCCTCTCCCTGGCCCTGCCCGGCTTCGCGGCGGGGGCCATCCCCTCCCCCGGGGAGGTGTCCCAGGTGGTCACCGCCCTGGGCGTCCTGGACGGGGGCTCCGGCGGAAGTCTGGAGCTGTCCCGGAACGTGACCCGGGCGGAGTTTATCACCATGGCCCTGAAGGCCTCCCCCAACGGGGACCAGGTGGGGGAGGCCTCCACCTCCCCCTACCCGGACGTGCCCTACACCCACTGGGCGGCTGGCTATGTGGAGGCCGCTGTGGCCGCCGGGCTGGTGACCGCCTACTCCGACGGCACCTTCCGCCCGGACAACCCCATCACCCTGGCGGAGGGGGCAACCATCGCCCTGGGGCTGCTGGGCTACACCGCGGAGGACTACTCCGGGGCCTATCCCACCCCCCAGCTGGCCCTGTACCGGAGCAAGGGGCTGGACCGGGGGGTGTCCGCCCAGCGGGCGTCGGACTCCCTCACCCGGCAGGACGCCATGTACCTCTTCTATAACCTGATGACCGCAAACACCAGGGAGGGGAGCGTCTATGTGAGCCAGCTGGGCTACTCCCTCAACGCCGCCGGGGAGCTGGACCTGGTGGGCCTCATCAACGGGGAGATGGAGGGGCCCCTGGTGGCCTCCGGCGACTGGCGCAGCTCCATCCCCTTCTCCCTGGAGGGGGTGACGGTGAACCGGAACGGGGCGGCCTCCAACCTGGGGGCCATCCAGGAGAATGACGTGATCTACTGGAACCAGTCCATGCGCACCCTGTGGGTGTCCTCGGAGAAGGTGATGGGGATCATCCAGTCCCTGGAGCCCTCCGCCTCCAGCCCCACCTCGGTGCAGGTGCTGGGCCGCACCTATGAGATCGAGAGCGCCCAGGCCGCTCTGGCCCTGTCCGACCTGGGGACCTACGGGGTGGGGGACACGGTGACCCTCCTCCTGGGCCGCAGCGGCGGCGTGGCGGCGGTGGCCGGCCCCAGCGCCGTCAAAAATGAGCTGTGCGGCGTGGTCACCGAGACCCAGCGCAGCACCTACGACGACGGCCACGGCGGCACCTATACCGCCGACATGGTGACCATCCTGGCCACCGACGGCAGTACCTATCAGTACCAGTGGACCGCCAACTACCTGGAGGCGGGCGACCCGGTGGGCGTCAGCTTTGACGCCGGCGGCTCAGTCACCTTGACGCATCTGAGCTCTTCCGGCCTCAGCGGGACCGTGTCCCAGGACGGGACCCGGGTGGGTGACCGCCGTTTCGCCGATGGGGCGGAGATCCTGGACGTCACCGGGAGCAGCGCGGTAAAAATCTTCCCCAGCCGTTTGGCGGGCTTGAACCTGACCCGGGACAATGTCACCTACTACTCCCTCAACGGCAGCGGGGAGATCGACCGGCTGATCCTGAACGACGCCACCGGCGACGCGGGTCAGTTCGGCATCCTCATCCGCATGGACGACACGGGAGACGACTGGAGTTCCCTCTACTCCTATGAGTACGATCTGGGCGGCAGCGTCTACACCCTGCCCGCCAGCACCACCCGTTTCCCGGTGAGCCTGGGCGGCATCCGCGTGGTGGGCGATCCCGCCGACCCCGACCGGCTGTACTCCCTCAACGAGGTGAAGGCCGACGGCGTCAGCGGCAGCACCCTGCGGGCCGGGAGCCGGAGCTACACCATCTCCGACCAGGTGGTGGTCTACGAGTACCGGGACCGGCAGTATTTCCCCTCCACCCTGGACCGGGTCCAGGAGCTGGGCCTGTCCCTCACCGGCTGGTACGACCGGCCGGAGAACCATGGCGGCCGCATCCGGGTCATCGTGGCGCGGTAAAGTTACACTGTAAATTCAACGCGGAGAGGCGTGGCCAAAAGATGGCCGCGCCTCTCCGCGTTTTTCCATTTATGAGGACGTTTCAATCCGCTAAAAACGAATGAAATTCGAAGTGATCTTGCAATATCAGAATGGAGTGGTGGAGCAGCGCTTTTCCTGCTCCACATAGTACGGAATGACACACGGCTATATTTGCGGAAAAAATTAACAAAACCCCTGGTCTGACAGGAAAATTTTTGTAATATATTCTGAAATAGAATGATGTACATGATTTTTTGTAATTTCATAATTGACAAGTCACGCAAGTCAACCTAAAATTTGTTGCACAACGTGTGAGAGACGCGTTTGGAAAATTGAGGAGGTGCGTGTTTATGCAAAAAGAGGGCCAGGTGCGGATTCCCTCCGGCTGCGCGATTGTAGGCGCCATCGACCGGGCGGGCGGCCCCATCTGCGGGGAAGAGCTGATCCGGGCCATTGCGGTGATGCATGACCGGTCCAACGGCCTGGGAGGCGGCTTCGCAGGATAAGCAGCACATCATTTACAGCGATAGAAACCTCTGAATTTGAAAACTGTTTTTGCCTGTCCTGCCGAGCAAGTAGGATAGACAAGCACAAAGAAGCATGCTATAATTTCCATAAAAGCTTTAAAAGACCACGTTAACATGTCAGGTCGCTGTCTGGCGGCACTTATTAACGGAGGTTTGGGTTATGAATAACAAGCAAACGAAAAAGGCTACGGTCGACGCAATCAATGTGATGATCCGCCACGCGGACAAGGGGCCTTCCGGGTTTTGGGTGGAGGATCACGAGGGCTGTGGCAATCCGGCGGTCTTTCCGGAATTTGAGGAGGGCTTGAAGCGAGGAAGGCTCATCCAGAAAGAACATTATTTTTGCCCATGGAATACCGCCATTATGTACGGCGATGGGCACAAGGCGAGGTATTTGTCTGCTCAGGAGCTGAAAGAGATACTTGCCCGCTTCAAAACGCGCATGGAAAATGGGGATTACGATTGCGTTGAACATTTATCTCCATTGCTGACAAAAGCCGAAAGCAGACACATAGAGGATCGCATTCTTGCGGAGCAGCATGAGTGCGAACGCTGCGAAAGGCAAAAGCGGCAGGATCGGCTCAAAAAAGCCGCTGCTCTGATTGCCAAGTATCCAGATAAAAAATCGCTTTTGGCAATCAATTATGAAGAAGATACATGCGTAGATGAAGAAGACGGCCTCGTATTTTTCAATCCGGATTCTCGTAAGGATGTCGTTGGCGCAGAAAAGATGTCCTATGATGAATATCTGGATGTCCAGCTTGCTTCTTTAGGGCACGCTTATCGTTCCGGATTTGCAAACGGCATATTTAATTATCTGCTTGAATTCAAAGGACAGATTGAGAAAGTCAAGCCAAAACATATTTGCTTCAAGCGGGTCTTCATCAGCGGGATGTATTCGGATGGAATGATGTTTGATGATAAAGAGGATCACGTCTGGATGGACAAATCCGGCTTTGAAGAGTGCGCCGTTGGTGACAGTGTTTCGTTCTGCGCCGAGGTCTACCGCTATGTAAAAACCGGAAATGGAAAACTGATTGACTACGGACTGCGTAACCCGACAGGCATCCAAAAGATCGAAGCCTACGAACTTCCCAGTAATGATGAACTGATTATGCAGGAAGTTGAACAGCTTATCTGCGAGACTTGCTTTCTAAGCGAGCAGTGCAATCGCAATTACTGCACAATGGATCCAAAGAAAAAGCGTTTGCTCAAACAAGAAATGTTCCGTGCAATAAAGGCACAGACAGATAAGGAGACGCAGAAATGAAACGATTCTTTCTTATGTGGGGACTTGTATTTGCATTGTTGCTGAGTGGGTGCGGATCGTCGGCATCCCGTGTTGAAACACTGAAAAGCTGGTCTTTCCAGTATAACGAGGGGACAAGTGATTACAGCCTTTTCTTTGGCTTGGCTGATAAAAATGATAATTCCCTGTCAGCCGATGTCGATGTGGATATTCGAATCGTAAATGATGCGGATGAAGAGGTCTATACTGGTACAAAGTCCGTTTCTCCTGATGATTTCAGTTATTATTCCAGCCAAGCTGCCGGAGAGCAGTATCTTGCCAATGTGAGAATCCCTGCCGCTGAGATCAAAGCCGGAACGTCCGCAAGCGGGAAGGTTTATTTCACCGTGTACAAGGAAAACGCAGTTCAGTTTGACGAAGTAAACTGTGATGCTCTGTATTGCCTGCCTATTGAAGATGTTCAAGTGACGTTTGATTCATTTC
>NBJMC04203__coassemble_802_pt1 | contig 15115 bp, 14 predicted proteins | sample NBJMC04203__metabat2_low_PE_021 | metagenome-assembled genome bin NBJMC04203 | reverse complement strand
CAAAGGCGAGTTTCCTGCTTTGAAATTCCTCCCTTGTGGCCTCAAAGGTCAGCTCCTGCTCCAGGGAACGCATATTTTCGAAGCTGTCCCCATCCGTGTCCTTGATCATCCAGCGGATGGCGGCGTCGGTCGCCGGGACGGAGGACGTCCCCTGCCGCACATATACTCCCTCCGGCCGCAGGCCCTTCTTGGCCAAATAATAGGGCCGGTCCGTACCCCGCTGTACTTCCACAGAGAGGATCGTCTTGCCGTCCACCTGTTTCGCCTCATAGCGGACAAGCATCGTCACATCCGGCTTGATGCTGTCACGCACCATATATGCGATCTGCTGCATGGCCTGATCCGGGTTGTCCACACCGACAACACTCCCGTCATCGGTGACCCCGACATATACCGTGCCTCCCGCACTGTTGGCAAACGCGATGACTTCCTTTTTGAGGTCCTCCACCACGATCTCTTTCAGTTCCACGGTCTCGCTTTCTTGGAATGGCACCCGTACCACCTCCTTGTCTTCATTCTAACAGTTCTAACGCTTCTTGTCGACGGAAGTGTTAGAACCGACAAGAAACGTTGAGAAACCTGCCAAAGCCTTTGCGGGTGGAGGGCCATGGGTGCGTGTCTGAAGATGCCGGAGCGGCCGGACCTACTCCTTGGCCTCTACGAACCAGACGCCCTTTTCCAGCCACAAATAGGTCTCGCGGCCATTGATTCGGCAGGTGTATCGGTCGCCGACGCCGCCCACCCGCTGGCAGGCGGCCCGGCGGACGTCCAGCACTCTGTCCACATGGAGCAAAAAAGTCTATTCTCCTCCTGAGAGTCAGTAAAAAAACTGTAAGCGCAAAGTATCCCTACTTTTTAAGCTTCTGGCATACTTATTGAGCAATCAATAGTTGCCGAATGCAGGAAAATCCGTTATAATTTCCATATATTTTAGATACTGGGGGTACAAGATATGAACAAAAGCGAATTGATCACAGCCATGGCGGCCGACAGCGGCCTGTCCAAGGCGGACACAGAAAAAGCGCTGAATGCCTTCTTGAACCAGGTGGAGAAGGCCTTAAAGTCTGGAGACAAGGTGCAGCTGACGGGGTTCGGAAGTTTTGAGGTCAAGGAGCGGGCAGAACGGATGGGGCGCAATCCCCAGACTGGAGCGGAAGTCAAGATCCCGGCTTCCAAAGCGCCGGTATTTAAGGCTGGTAAGTCCCTGAAGGATGCGGTTCAGTAAAGAGCAGAAACTAGGAACGGGGAGGTCGGCTATCTGCCGTCTTCCCCGTTCCTGATAAATCTGGGTGTCGATTTGTGATTGATAGCAGTGTGCCGGCGTGCTATGATGAGAGAAAAAGAGAGGGAGGTGCGCCCATTGACAGCGGAACGGTACGAGGCGATCAGTGGTCGGCGTGGGGCCGTTGCGGTCCGTGCCGGGGAAAATATTTCGCTCAAAGAGGCCCTGGGACAATGGACCGTGACGGAATTGCGGGCGCTTGCCTCGGCAAATTCTGTAAAGAGTCCCTCCAGGCTGCGGAAAGAGCCGTTGATTGACGCTGTTGCCTCCGCTTTGCTGGAGCGGGACCGGATGCGGGAGGTGCTTCTGGCCCTGGAGCCTGCGGACTGGGGGATCTTCCTGCGTGCCGCGGAAGTCGGGACCTGCCAGCCGAAAAAAACAGACAGCGGGTATGGTTTGGCTTTGCAGAGGCTGGGCTATCTCTACCGAGTCCAGAAGGCTGGCAAAGAAACGTACGCTGTTCCGGAGGAAGTGCGCACGGTCTATCGGGAGCTTATCGCCGAAGGCTTTCGTGCCCAGAAAGAACGGGCGGATTTGATTCACGCCTACGCCATGGCGGCGGTCAACCTCTACGGCGTGATCCCGCAGGGGGATTTGATCCGGCTCTTCAACACGCAGAATGGGAAAAAGATAACGGAAGAAGAACTCTTCTCCGTCCTGATCCGGCACATTTCACTGGGATGCGGCTACGCGCTGTGGGAGGAGTATTTGGTCAACGATGCCTTTGAGGCAAATAATTATCAGGATGTTCCGGATCTTCTGAAGAGGATCGGGGATAAACCGCGATACATCCCTCCAAAACAGGAGTTCCTCAAGTATGCTGATCCCGATTACTATGAACAGGTGCCGGAGGCTGCCCTCATGCGGCACTACCTCTTGCAGGACGCAGAATTGGAACCCGATCTGGCCGACGAAGTGCTGTCGGAACTTCACTTTGCCATTGTTTTAGAGGCCAAACCCCAGCAGCTCCTAAATATCCTGCGGGATTATGAGGTGCCCCTGCCCGGCGGCCATATGCAGATCGTACTCGATATCCTCTTCGGGATGTCCAACACCACACGGCTCTGGTCGAACAACGGCCTTACGCCGAATGAACTGTTTGAGCGGTATGAGCGTCAGCACCTCAGAAAGCTGCCGAGCAAGGCGGTGAAGATCGGACGGAATGATCCATGCCCCTGCGGGAGTGGAAAGAAATATAAGAGATGTTGTGGTCGGTGAGCGGCTTGAAAGAGGGGGTGTCTGATTATGAGTCTCACGGTTGCACAGCTGATGAAACTGCCTTGCCTGCGGAGGGCTAAAGTTTTGGCTGGACATAAGAGCTTAGACCGGATCGTGACCAGCATCTCCGTGCTGGAATACGCCTCCCCCACCCAGACGCAGCGGACGCTGTATGACAGCATCGAGTTCTGGGGCAGCGAGCTGGTCATCACCGGTTTCTGCAGCGTAGCAGACGATGTGGAGGCCCAGTGCGCCAATATCCGGAGCATGGCGGCCGCGGGCGAGGTGGGCATGATTCTCTACTACGTGGGCATCATCATGCCGCAGGTGGATCCGAAACTGATCGCACTGTCCAACGAGTTGGATTTCGTGCTGATCTGTATGCCGGAGCGGGAGCCCACCCTGCGCTACAGTGAGGTGATCCAGCAGGTCATGGAGGCCATCATCCTTGACGAACTGAACGACCCCGCGTTTGCTATGAATCTGCTGGAGCAGATATCCAAACTTCCCAAGGAGCAGCAGACCGTCAAGACCGTACTGCGAATCACCAGCGACCGCCTGCGGGCCACCACGTTGATCACAGACGCTGAATACCACATCCTGAGTGAGGCTCCCTGGCCCCGCAACGAGCCCTTGCCCCAGGAGGAACTCCTCCAATATGTCAAAGGACACGGGAGTACGGAGAACTTCTGGGAAATCCAGAATACCGGTCATCCCATGTGGCTTTACCGGGCGGAAGTCCACCCCAGCGGGGATAACCGGATGTACTTGATCGTATTTTCCGACGGCGGGAAGCTGGACCCTGGCCTGTGGAAGCAGGTGGTGGAGGGCGTCCGCCTGAGCATGGGCGTTTGGGGGCGGAAACATGACCAAGTGGACCTCTCGGAGTTGGCGCGGGCCATCATCCAGGACGAGCCTATCAAGATGCGGCGGCTGGGCGGGTTGTACCACATCAACGTGGAGGCCCTCAGCGATATGTGGATCATCAAGAATCTGGATGGAGCGGATCTTGCTCAGTGCGTGGAACCAATCCGGGAGCTCTCCTCCCACTTTGCCTCCATCGGCCTGTGCGAGCAGTATGAGGGGGACATCCTGATCTTCCCAGTTGGAAGTCGGACCCTGCGTGATATGAATGACTGGGCGGTCGCGTTGATCCAATACTGCGAAAGTCGGGATATCCGGGTAAAGATTACCCGCTGTCCACTTCTGCAGAAGACCTCGGATGCTAAGTACGCCTATGAGATCAACCAGTCCTATCTGGATGACGCCGTCCGCGTATTCCCCCTGCGTCCCTTCTTCACCCTCTCGGAGATCGAGTTCGTGAAAGAGTGCCGGGAGATTGCCGCTGCGGGCAAGAAGAGCGTGCGCTGGTATACCTGTCTGCTGGAACCAATTCTGGCCGGCAGGGACGGCGAGGACATCGTACGGACACTGGGCGTGTTTCTTTTGGACCAGAACTCCAGCATCATCGAAACGTCGAAGGCTCTCTTTGTCCATAAGAACACCGTCAAATATCGAATCCAGAAGGCCGGCGACATCCTCGGATTCCATATCGGGGATGTACCCCAGTCAAAAAACCTGATTTATGCACTTTCTCTCCAGCGGATTATGAAAGCGACATGATCTGCAGAGGAATATCACCGGTATCTAACGCCCCGTTCATTGTCCTTTGGAACAATGAACGGGGCGAAACATTATCTCCTCACATAATGACAGTTCCTGTCCGCGTCCCTATAATAGTTCCATCCTGTTTCAACGGTGAAATGAGACTTTTTTACGTAAGCGTCAAGGCTGAGGACGGATTAAAAAGGCAAAGAAGATATGAGATACTAATTCTCGAGAAGTCTTGAGACTTCTCGAGAATTCTCATTTTGGGAGGAGCCTGGAAAGATGAGTGCGTGTGAATTGAAACGACAGGCAAAACTGGAGCATTGGAGGACGCAGATCATAGACTGTCGCAGCAGCGGCATGAGTGTAAAGGGATGGTGTGCGGAACACAATATTTCGACAAAGACCTACTACCGCTGGGAAAAGGAAATCCTTTCGTCGGCAGCCACGGAACTTGTGCCCACAGTCTCAGCACCGCAGCCGCCTGCAGCTTTTGCAGAACTCCCATCGCAGCTAGAGCGGCAGACAGGAGGCAGAGTGATTGCCAGCATCCAAATTGGGAAAGGGAAAGCGGACATCTATTCGGGTGCGGATGCGGCTGTGGTGAGGGCAATCTGCCAGGTACTGAAATCATGCTGAGTGACTTCACCGGAGCAGACAAGGTATATATCGCCTGCGGCTATACGGATCTGCGGAAAGGGATCGATGGGTTGGCGGCTATGGTGCAGCAACAGTTTCAGCTGGACCCATTCACCAATACGCTGTTTCTGTTCTGCGGCAGACGGCGGGACCGCATCAAGGGACTCTACTGGGAGCGGGATGGATTCATCCTGCTGTATAAGCGGTTGGAACAGGGCTCGTACCAATGGCCGCGAACGGAAAATGAAGCGCGGCAGTTGACACTGCAGCAGTACCGCTGGCTGATGGAAGGGCTGAAGGTAGAGCAGCCAAAGGCCCACCGTCCGGTGGACGGCCTTCGTATCATTTAGGTGGGAGGACAGCTGAAAGCCTTGGAAATACTGGACTCTTTAGTTCAAATATGGTATAATTTATCCATGAAAAATGAAAGAAATCATGGAACAAGCACCCCGGAGATGGTAACCATTTCACGGGCTGAATATGAGTCACTGAAAGCGGAAAGAGACGAGCTGAACCAGAAGCTGGACTGGCTCCTGGAACAGGTGCGCCTGAGCCGGAAGAAGCTCTATGGGGCGTCTTCGGAGCGGCTGGAAGAAGAGCTGATGGGACAATTGAGTCTCATGTTTGACGAGACGGAGGCCTGGCTGTCCAAACGGAGGTCCAGGGAGACGAAGGTGGCTGCCCATACCCGGCGTTCCTCCAGACTGGAGGAGGTCCTGCCGGACAATGTACCGGTTGAGGTGGTGGAACACCGTATCCCGGAGAACGAGCTGGACTGTCCTGTGTGCGGCACTGCCATGATGGAGATTGGAAGGGACGTCCGGCGCACATTGGTGATGATTCCGGCCCAGGTGAAGATCCGGGAAGACGTCTACTTCACCTATGCCTGCCCAAAATGCAAGGAGGAAGGGACGGAGACGCCGATCCGCAAGGCGGAAAAGCTCCCCGCCCTGATCCCAGGCAGCTATGCCTCGGCGGAGGCGGTCGCCCACATCATGGTGCAGAAATTTGTGATGTACGCACCGTTGTACCGGCAGGAGCAGGAGTGGAACCGGGCAGGAGTGCGGCTGAGCCGGCAGACCATGAGCAACTGGGTGCTGCGGGTGGCGGAGGATTGGCTGAAACCGGTATACGAGGAACTGCACAGGCGGCTCCTCCAACGGCAGGTGCTCCACGCGGACGAGACCACGCTGCAGGTGCTGAAACTGGAGGGCCGGACAGCTCGGAGCAAGTGTTATATGTGGCTGTACCGGACAAGCGGGGATGCGGAACATCCCATTGTGCTGTATGAGTACCGGCCTACCCGGAGGGCGGAGAACGCGGCTGCCTTTCTGGAGGGGTTCTCCGGTTGGCTCCATGCGGATGGCTACGCCGGTTACCACCGGCTGCCTGAAAATATCCGGGTGGTTGGCTGCTGGGCGCACCTGCGGCGAAAATTCGATGAGGCAGTGAATGCCCTGCCGAAGGAGCAGCGTGTGGGTTGTGCGGCGCTGGAGGGGCTGGAGTACTGTAATGCCCTCTTCAGGATTGAGCAGGAATTGGCGGGGCTGCCGCCGGAAGAACGGTATGAACAGCGTCTGGCCCGGTCCAAGCCGGTGATGGACGCTTTATTGGCATGGGCTGAAACGAAGAGCGCCGCTGCGCCGAAGTCCGCGCTGGGCAGGGCACTGCATTATCTGCGGGAGCAGTGGCCATACCTGATCCGGTTTCTGGAGGATGGGCGGTTGGAGATCTCCAACAACCGAGCGGAACGCAGTGTGAAACCATTTGTAATGGGACGGAAGAACTGGCTGTTTGCAAATACGGAAGGCGGGGCCCAGAGCAGCGCGATGATTTACAGCTTGATTGAAACCGCGAAGGAAAATGGTCTTGATCCCTACCGCTATTTCGTTTATGTGCTGACGGAAGCCCCCAGGCTGGCAGCTGAGGGCAGCTGTTGGGCGGAGAAACTTCTGCCGGAATCCGTAAGGGAGGGATGCTGTGGTATATTAAAAAGTAACGACTGATTTGTACGGAGCAGACCTGTCATGTATGTGGGCCTGCTCTTGCTTTTTGCGCAATCCGTAGCGCGCTCCGTGGAAAATTTTCCCACCTTCTGTATAATTTTGTACGATGAGGTGGAAAAATGCCTGAATTGACAATTTTTGCTGTGAGGATGAAGAAAATCCGTACCAAAATGGGACTGACACAAGCGGAGTTCGCGGCTATGGTGGGCATTAGCGAAGAGGAAGTGAGCCTGATTGAACGTGAAAAGCTGACTGATATAAAACTGAGCACCTTGCAGAAGGTGGCTGCCATGACTGGCCTTACCGTTTCAGAGCTGTTGAGTGTTGAACCAGAGGAAGACTCTGAGTTGGTAGGCGGCTCAGTATAACCGGGCAAAATCTTGTGGTTTTGGAGGGAAGAACCTTGTGCCGTTTCGAAGTGATGGAACTGTACAGCCTGGGCAGCCGCCAGCTATCTTACGGCGTTCTGGCATCTGTACTGGAGAATGGTGCTTGTACTTACCTAGCCTACATCCCAGACATCTCCTGTAACAGGGCCTTTGTTGAAGAACTTGCTCACCGATGCAACGAAGAACAGCTCAGTCCTATGCATCTGCTGGATGTGGTGCTGGATGCGCTGTCCTGACGTATTCTCCCAGAGAGGGCGTGGCTACGGCCACGCCCTCTCTCCTTTATTGCTACTTCATTTGACGTTTACTTTTTTACGAGGGGGAACAAAGATGAAAAAAGCAGCCGGGTTCCAGATTCAGGCGGAAGAACGGCAGAGTTGGGGGTCCATTGCCATGGTGTGGATTGGGTCCGTGATCTGCGTGCCTGCCCTGATGATCGGCGGGATGCTGGGAGCGGGGCTGTCCCTGGGCAACTGCGTCCTAGCCATTTTGGTGGGCTACGCGCTGATCTGCATGTTTATGATCTTCATGGGGATGCTGGGGTGCGACACGGGCCTGCCCACTTCGGTAGCCGCGTCCTGCGCGCTGGGGGAAAAGGGGGCCAAGTACATCATCAGTACGATCCTTGCCATCTCCTGCATCGGCTGGTTCGGCATCCAGGCCGCCGTGTGCGGGGCGTCCTTCTCCTCCATGTTCGGGGACATGACCGGCATCGCGGTGCCAGTGTGGCTGTCCTCGGTGGTGTGGGGCGTTATCATGCTACTGACCGCCTGCTTCCGTTTCGCCGGGCTGAAATGGCTCAATAAGATTGCCGTCCCCCTGCTGGGGATTGTGCTGGCTTACACCCTGATTGACACCCTGGTGGGCGGCGGGGCCGCTGCGCTGAGCCAGCATGTGCCCACCGCGCCCATGTCCTTCGTAAGCGCTCTGAGCGCCACGGTGGGCTCTTTCGTGGTGGCCGCAGCCATCTCCGGGGACTACTGCCGGTTCGCCAAGAGCCGCACCGACGTGATCAAGTCCTCCATCGTGGGCGTGGTACCCGCGGGCCTTGCCATCCTGATGATTGGGGCCATCCTCGCCATCTGCACCGGGAGCTATGACATTAGCGTGGTGCTGGCCTCCTCCGGCCTCCCCCTGGTGGGTCTGATTGCGCTGATCCTGGCCACCTGGACCACCAATGTGTCCAACGCCTACTCCGGCGGTCTGTCCCTTTCCGTGCTGCTGGGGCAGGACGAGAAGAAGAGTCAGCTGACCACGGCGATCTCTGGCATCATCGGAACGGTGTTGGCCGCCGTGGGAATCCTCAACTCCATCCAGGGCTTTTTGTCCCTGCTGTCAGCCATCGTGCCCGCGCTGATCGGTACGATGGTGGCCGACTACTGGATCATCGGGAAGGGAAAGTCGGAGCACTTCCGGGAGCGGAAAGGCTTTTACGCCCCGGGCCTGATCTCCTTCCTGCTGGGGGCGCTGGTGGCCTGTGTGACCGGCGGAACCTTTGCCTCGATTCCGGGCCTGGCGTTTCTGAACATTCCGTTCTTCATCGGCCCCATCAACGGTATTGTGATTGCTATGGTAGTTTATATCCTTCTGGCAAAGGCCATCGGAAAAGAGAAATAAGTGTGTGATCTGCCGGGGCGGTGTTCACCCCGGCCGGTCGCGCCCATGGAAATGAATGACGAGAGGAGTGCAAGAATTTTGCGTAAAATCGGACTCAAGGAAGTGGAGGATATCGCCCTGGGTGCGTCCCTGCTGGGCGCCGGAGGAGGAGGTGACCCCTACTACGGGAAACTTATGGCCATCGGCGCCATCAAGGAGCGGGGGCCTGTGGACCTGATCTCACCGGATGAGGTGCCGGACGACGCGGTCATTATGCCGATTGCCATGATGGGCGCCCCCACCGTGCTGTGCGAAAAGGGCACCGGTGGGAACGAATATCAGGTGATCTATGACATCGTGTCCCAGTATCTGGGCAAGTCAGTGTATGCCGTTATGCCCATGGAGGCGGGCGGCGTCAACTCTATGCTTCCCATCGCGGCGGCGGCCCGGTTGGGTCTTCCCATGGTGGACTGCGACGGCATGGGGCGGGCGTTCCCAGAGCTGCAGATGGTGACCTTCACCATCGGCGGCGTGAGCGCCACACCCATGGCCCTCACCGACGAAAAGGGGAACAGCGCCATCTTCAACACGATCACCAACAAGTGGACGGAGGAGCTGGCCCGGGCGGTGACCATGAGCTGCGGCGGTTCCGTGACGGTGGCCCTCTACATCATGACCGGTGCCATCATGAAGGCCTATGGCGTAAAGGACATCGTGACACGCAGTGAGATGCTGGGACGGGCCATCCGCAGCGTGAAGGACCAGCCGGAGCTGTCGCCGGAGGACGCCTTCCTCAAGGCCAGCGAGGGCTACCGGCTGTTCCGGGGCAAGATCGTGGACGTGCTCCGGGAGACCAACGGTGCCTTCAACCTGGGCCATGTGCTCCTGGAGGGCATCGGAGACTTCAAGGGCCAGAAAGCGGAGATTTCTTTCCAGAATGAGAATCTGGCAGCGGTGGTCAACGGTGAGATCCGGGCCACGGTGCCGGACCTCATCTGCCTGGTGGACACGGAGACCTTCACCCCGGTGACTACCGAGGCGCTGAAATACGGAAAGCGCGTGCTGGTGGTGGGCCTGAAGTGCTACGAGATGTGGCGGACGCCCAAGGGGCTGGAGTTGGTCTGTCCCCGCTATTTCGGCGTAGACACGGATTACATCCCGCTGGAGGAGCGGGTTAAGGGAGGTGCTGTGTAATGTACAAGCTGGGAATCGACGTGGGCGGCACCAACACGGACGCGGTCATCATCAACCAGCGGCGGGAAGTTGTGGCGGAGGTCAAGCACCCCACCACGGATGACGTGTATGAGGGGATTCTCTGCGCCATCCGGAAAGTGCTGGAGATCTCCGGCGTGGACCGGAAGGAGATCCGGCAGACGATGCTGGGCACGACCCAGTGCACCAACGCGATTGTGGAGCGCAAGCACCTGGCGAAGGTGGGCCTGATCCGGATCGGCGCGCCGGCCACTACCGGCATCCCCCCCATGGTGGACTGGCCGGAGGATATCCAGGCCGTGGTAGAGGACTACGTGGTGATTCGGGGCGGCTTTGAGTTCGATGGGAAGGAGCTGGCCTCGCTGGATGTGGAGGCCGCTCGGGCCTTCCTGGAGCGGATGAAGGGGAAGGTGCAGTCCATCGCCATCGTCAGCGTGTTCTCCACCATCCGCAACGACCACGAGCTCACCATCGCCCATCTATGCCGCGAGGTTATGGGCGAGGACGTCCACATCTCCATCTCCAGCGAGATCGGCTCCATGGGCCTGATCGAGCGTGAGAACGCCACCATCCTCAACGCGGCCCTGCACCGGGTGGCCCAGCAGCTGACGGAGGGCTTTGCCAAGTCCCTGGCGGAGGAGGGCATCTCCAACGCGGAGGTATACCTCTCTCAGAACGATGGAACCCTCATGACCATGGAGCACGCCCGGCGCTACCCCATCCTTACCATTGCCTGCGGCCCCACCAACTCCATCCGTGGCGCGTCCTACCTCAGCCAGGTAAAAAACGCCATCGTGATTGACGTGGGGGGCACCACCACCGATTTGGGCGTCATCCAGAACGAGTTCCCCCGGGAGTCCAGCGTGGCGGCTACCATCGGCGGCGTCCGCACCAACTTCCGGATGCCGGACATCATCTCCATCGGCCTGGGCGGCGGTTCCATTGTCCGACAGGGGCCAGACGGGCAGATCACCGTAGGACCGGACAGCGTGGGCTACCGGATCACCTCGGAGGCCCTCGTTTTCGGGGGGAAGACCGTGACCGCCACGGATATCGCCGTGAGGCTGGGGATGGCGGAGCTTGGAGATCCCGCGCTGGCAGCGGGCATTGACGAGGACTTCGCCCGGCAGGCCATGAACGTCATCCGAAACATGGTAGAGGAGTGCATCGACAGCCTGAAGCTCTCCAACGAGGATGTGGACGTGATCCTGGTGGGCGGCGGCTCCATCGTCCTGCCGAAGGATCTGGCGGGCACCGCTCACGTCTACAATCCGGAGCACTTCGGATGCGCTAACGCCATCGGCTCCGCCATTTCCAAGGTGTCCGGAAACTATGAGCAGCTCATCGACTATAACCAGATTCCCCGCGATCAGGCGCTGGAGCAGGCCAAGGAGCAGGCGGTCCAGCTGGCCGTGGACGCAGGCGCAATCCCGGAGACGGTGGAAATCATCGAGGTGGAAGATGTTCCTCTCGCCTACTGCGTAGGTAACACCTGCCGCGTCCGCGTGAAAGCGGCGGGCGACCTGGCCTGATTGGAGGAGATAGCCATATGAGCGAAAAGAAATTGACCCTGATGGATCTTGTTCCCGTGACAGCGCCCGTCCTCACGCCGGAGGTGGAAGCGGACATGTCCAAGTACCTCATGGACACCACCCAGGTCGTCCACCGGCAGATCCAGGACGGTTCCGTGACCATTGAGTGCGAGTACGACGAGGTCTATTCCGCGCCTCAGGTGGTGTCCCTGGCTGTGGCTGAGGCCAATGGGGTAGACGGGGTGTTTGTCAACTGCTTTGGGGATCCCGGAGTCCGGGCGGTTCGTGAGAAGCTGAAGGTCCCCGTATTCGGAGGCTTTGAGCCGGCGATCTACTTGGGCCTAGGCCTGGGCGATACACTGGGAATCGTCACCGTTCTCAAGAATGTGGTGCCTATGATCTGCGGTGCGATTGCACGGGCGGGTTTAGAGCGGCGTGTGGTCAGCGTACGGACCCTAGATCTGCCGGTTCTGGAGTTGCAGGATCGGGAGAAACTTATGGCAAACCTCTATGAACAATGTAAGCAGGCCATCGAGGAGGACGGCGTGAGCGTGCTGGTGATGGGGTGCACGGGGATCGTCGGCGTCACTGACGAGATGACTGCCCGCCTGCAGGCTGACGGTTACGATGTGCCAGTGCTGGAGGCCGCCCAATGCGCCATGATGCTCACAGAGCTGTATGCCAGGATGGGCCTTTATCAAAGTCGGCTGACCTACATGGAGCCGCCGGAGAAGTGAGAGAAAAATAAAATACCGTTTGGGAGGGAAAGACTGTGAAAAGAACTGCCACCGTGTTTATGACAATTTGTGTGGTGCTGTCGCTTCTCTCTGCCTGTGGAGGGAGTACTGCGGGTGGAGCGGATGCTCAAGTTCAACTAAAGAACCTGTCGGCGACTGTCCAGCTATCCGAACTGCCGAACGCGAAAAGTGGTCACAATACCCCTGCGAGCGAGGGGACAGTCTACTATGAGGAAGAAATCATCCAGATCCTCAAGGGTGCGACGCTCCTCGCCGGTGGCGGAGGAGGTTCATATTCTCTGGGTATGGGTATTCTGGACTCCTTTAAGGAGAAGAACCCCGATGTGCCGGTAAAGATCAAAGTATACGATGTGAATAGTATGGGCGATGGCGATTCCACCTTCGGTGTTGGGATCATGGGTTCGCCGACTGCCCATGCTCCAGTCTCGGAGTTGGCGGATGTGGCACTAAATTCCTACCGCGAGACGTTAGAATTGGCAAAACGGTATGAAAAGAATCCGCAGTATGCGATTGCCCTTGAACTTGGCGGAGCCAACACGCTGATCCCGCTCCTTTGTGCAATGAAATACGATTTGAAGGTGCTGGATGCGGATCTGTGCGGACGCGCTGTCCCGGGACTTGATACGGCTATGAGCGCGGTAAACGGGCTTCCAACATCACCGTTTGCGCTGACGGATGGAGATAGGAACAGCTATGACATCAATATGGCAGATGCGAATGATGCAGAGGGCGTAGAGAGCGTCGCGGTCGCCATCTTGAATCAGCTGGAAACCAATGGCGGATTCACAGGGTTCTACTTCTCCCAGGAAGAGGTTCAGGACAACATTCCGACCAACTCGCTCAGCAGATGCCTTCGGATTGGACAGGTGATTGAAGAATTTCAGTCTATGACGATTGCGGAGCGGCGCGAGAATCCGTTGTTTGATATGCTGAAAAACATGAAAGATCCCATTTCTGCAGTAACGCTTACAAAGGAAGCAAGTCCGGTGCAAAATTTCCATCAGGAATCCGCCGCCGGCGGCGCCAGAGACAAAGGATATTACTACCTCGGCAATGAGGGTGAAGCAGGAAACTACTTCTTTATCCAGTTCAACAACGAGACGATGGCAGTGAGTGTTCTCAACGAGGAAAATGGTTTTGATTGCATTGCGACGGCACCCTGTATCATCACTATGTACGACGAGGCCACCGGCCTGCCCCTGACCAATGCCGATATCAAGGAGGCAGTGGATAATGGAGAGGGAGACGAGTTGCATGTCATGCTTGGTATTGTCGAAACAGATGAAAAATGGTGGAACGACATTGATGCGGTGACTGCCGCATGGCAGCCGTACTGGGTAGAAGCTGGATACGAGGGAGAACTCGTATGTTATCCCTTCTGAATGCGAAACGAGTAATCTGGATTTGATGCGAGACGGAGTACTGGCTTGGGTGCCGGTACTCCGCCTTTCTGCCTGGGAGAAGTGAGTGAACAGAAAATGATCCATAGATATATGATCGGTATTAAATAGGCCGATGCGTGTAGAGGGGGAACCAACAGAAAACAGCTCAGCCTGTACCACAAGGACAGACCGAGCTGTTTTTTAACCGTGACATCCAACTGGCTCTTCGCACCGATATGGCATCTTTTCTGTTACCACAACCTGAGTTGTGCTTCTGCAGAGATGCACACAAAATCCGGCGGCTGGGCGGCCAACATCGACAGTGCGGAGTCTTTGTTGGTAAGCCATGCCGATATCTGCCTCTTCGGAACCACCAGCGGCATCCGGTTATGCACTGGCTTCATGGAATCGTTGGCGGCGGTGGTGAGAACGCAGTAGCAATCCTCGCCGTCGCGCCGGTCGAAGAGGCCTGCCATATAGAAAACGGGTTCCTCCGGGAGAGTGAACTGATATTTCCGCTTGTCGGCGTCCCATTCATAGAAGGCTGTTGCAGGAATCAGGCATCGCCGGGCAGCCAGACTCCGCCGGAACAGGGGCTTTTCCTGGACCGTCTCCGCTCTTGCGTTAATCACCAGCGTGCCAGGTAACTGATACCCCCATTTCATCAGAACAGGCGCGTCACCAGATCCCTCCCGCACCAGGACCGGCGCCTTGGCCGTGGGGCAAATCTCACCCGGCATCCACTGCCCCGCTCCGTATTTCCTCTGGATCGCATCTACAATTTGACGAATTTCCGCGCACTGCTCTGCGGTAAACTGATAGCGTCCGCACATGACATAGAGCCTCCCATGCAACAAGTTGTACGCTGCGGTACAAAATATAGTATATCACGGTTTTGCACAGGACTGCTACCTTCATCTCGGTGTGGAGAAAATTTCCACTTGACAAATCGAACAAATGTTCTAAACTAAAATTAAAGATCATTCCGGGAGGTGTGGAACATGGCGAGGCATATTTTGCATGTGGATCAGAACTGCTTTTATGCCTCGGTGGAAATGCAGAGGCACCCGGAACTGCGGGACAAGCCCCTGGCGGTATGTGGGAGCCAGGAAGAGCGCCATGGGATCGTCCTGACGGCCAACTACCTGGCCAAGCCCTATGGCGTCAAGACTGGGATGGCCATTTGGCAGGCGCGGCAGAAGTGCCCAAACCTGGTGATCCTGCCCCCTGACATGGATGAATATATCCGCTTCAGCCGCATGGCAAGGGAGATCTATGAGGACTACACCGACCAGATCGAGCCGTTTGGCCTGGACGAAAGCTGGCTCGACGTGACGGGGAGCGTGGGCCTCTTTGGAGACCCTATGTCTATCGCCAGGGAGATCAGCGGTCGCATCAAATTTGAACTGGGCATCACGGCCAGCATCGGGGTATCGGACAACAAGATCACCGCCAAACTGGGGAGCGACTACAAAAAGCCGGACGCCATCACC
>NBJMC04203__coassemble_780_pt1 | contig 15480 bp, 17 predicted proteins | sample NBJMC04203__metabat2_low_PE_021 | metagenome-assembled genome bin NBJMC04203 | reverse complement strand
ATTCGAGGCGGGCGGCTGCCCCCTCGAGCTCCCCCGCCCTGTCTCAGGCGGATTTTATTCTGCATAGGTTTTTCGATACGCTGCGGGCGGCCGCAAGGGCCGCCCATACAGGGAGCAAATCAATCATTTCATTTCCCACCGCGCCAACTCCACAGAAGCGGTGGCCACATGCTCCCTGAAGGTCCGGTCGTGCTCCACAAAGACCATGGTGGGCCGGTACTGAAGGAGCAGCTCCTCCAGCTGGATGCGGGAGAACAAGTCGATATAGTTTAGCGGCTCATCCCAGACGTACAGGTGGGCGCTCTGGCACAGGCTGGCCGCCAGGAGCACCTTTTTCTTCTGGCCCGCGCTGTACCCCGCCATGTCCCGCTCCAGCAGGGCCCGGGAGAAGTCCAGCTTCCGCAGGATGGTGAAAAACTGGGTGCGGTCCACCCCCTGCGACTGGGCAAAGTCCGCCGGGAGGCCGGACAGGTGGTCGGCGCGCTGGGGCACATAGGAGATCACCAGCCCCGAGCCCCGCCGCAGCACTCCGGTGTGCTCCAGCTCCTCCCCCATGAGCAGCCGCAGCAGGCTGGTCTTGCCCGAGCCGTTGCCCCCCAGCAGGGCGACCCGGTCCCCCTCCTCCACCTGGAAGGTGCAGGGGGCGCACACCGGGCGGCCGCCGTAGCACACGGATACCTCCCGCCCCTCCAGCAGGCGGCCTCCGGGGAAGGACTTGGGCGCCAGCTTCAGGGCGTCGGCGTGCTCCACGTCCTTCAGCAGGGCGGATTTCTCCTGAATGGCGCTGCGCTGCCGGTTTTCCAGACTCTTGGAGCGCTTCATCATCTTGGCGGACTTGTGGCCCACAAAGCCCCGGTCCACCTTCAACCCGGAGTTCTCGCTGCCGTACTTGCTCCGCTCAACCCGGTCGGACCAGCTCTCAGTGCGCCGGGCGGCCTGCTCCAGCCGCCGGATCTCCCCTTTCAGCTTCTCGTTCTGGGCCTCCTCCCGCCGGTCCCGGGCCTCCTTCTCCCGAAACCACACGGAGAAGTTCCCCTGGATCAGCTCCTGCCCCGCCGGGTTCAGGGCCAGAATGTGGTCCACGCACCCGTCCAGAAAGGCCCGGTCGTGGGAGACCAGGAGGAACCCCCGGCGCAGCCTCCGGAGATACCGGGCGGTCAGCGCCCGCCCCGCCTCGTCCAGGTGGTTGGTGGGCTCGTCGATCATGGGGTAGCCGTCCTCCTGGAGGAACAGGGCGGCCAGCCTGGCCCGGGTCTGCTCCCCGCCGCTGAGGCGGTCAAAGGGCCGGCCCAGCAGCTCCTCCCCCAGCCCCAGCTTGTTCAGCTCCCGCAGGAGCATCCACTCGTCCTCCTCCGGCACTCCGTCCATCAGCACGTCCCGGGCGGGCCGCTGTGGGTCCCGGACGGGCTTTGGCACATAGAGGGGCCGCTCCGGCCGGATCAGGGTCCCCTTCCCCTCCAGACTGCCCTCCAGCAGCCGCAGCAGGGTGGTTTTGCCCCGTCCGTTCCGCCCCACCAGGCCCAGCTTCCAATCGGTGTCCCACTGGAGGTTCAGTCGTTCAAAGACCGGGGTGTGGTCCCCGTCGTAGGTGAAATCCAGGTTCTGGATCAAAATTTGAGACATGGTCATGCCCTCCTTTGTCGGTGAAAATCAAAAACCGCGAGCTGGGGTCCTCCCCACACTCGCGGCACACCGACAGGGCCCCGGCGCGTACAGGCGCACCAGGACCGAATATAAAACAGCCGGAGGCAGAGCAGGCGGACAAGACCCTCTCGCATACGGCATGACAAAGCCGGGACCGTCTCCGGTCCTCTCTCGCTCTATCACGCTCAGCGATGGGAATTGCGCATGCTCCCGCCTCCTGTTCTGTGTCAAGTCGGGATGATGATACCACAGTCCAACCGGGCTGTCAATCACTTTTTCCGGGGGCGCGGCAGAAGCCGCGCCCCTCCTCTGACCACGTCCTTCTTCTTGGCCTCACGGCTGTTTCTCCTCCGGAGTTCCGTCTTTCCGGCCCCGGCGCACCCGCCGCCAGTAAAACAGCCCGCCCCCGGCAGCTCCCAGCACCACAATCACCGGGAACAGGTGGTAGGACAGCCACACCAGCAGGTCCTGGACCCCCTGAACCAGTCCCGCCGCGCTGGCGGACAGGCCGGCGGCCATCCGCTCCCCCAGTCCGGCGGTCTCACCCGGCGTCTGGCTGAGGCTGAGGACCTCTGCCAGGTACAGGTCCACGGTGGCGTAGTCGATGAGGTCGTCGTAGTGCTCCAGGTCGGTAGTCAGGCTCTGGATCTCGTACTCCGTCTCGCTCAGGGCGTTCTCCAGCTCAATGATGCTCTCCATGGTGTCCGCCTGGGCCAGCAGGGCCAGCAGCCGCTCCTGCTTGGTGCGCTGGGCGGCCAGCCGGGTCTCGGTGTCGTAGTAGGCCTGGCTCACGTTCTCGCTGCTCTCGGAGCGCCGGACCACATAGCCCAGGGCGCCGGACTGGTCCAGGAAGGCGCTGAAATTCTCCTCGGGCAGCCGGATCACATAGTTCCCGTACCGGGCCGCGTTCTGGTCCCGGAGGCTGCCCCCCTCCACCTGGGCGGACTGGAAGTACCCGCCGGCTTCCGCCACCAGCGCCTCCAGGGAGGCCGCCGCCGTGTCAAAGGTCTCGGTCTGGATCTCCAGCTCCGCACGGCGGATCAGCTTGGCGTTCTGCCCCGCCTGGGGGGAGGCCTCCTCCCCATCTGCCGCGCCCGGCTCGGCGGGGACGCTGTTGTGGGACTCCTCGGCGGAGAAGGAGAGGCTCTCCCCTCCTCCGGCGCTGCTGGAGGCATCGGCCTCCCCTCCTCCGCTGGCTCCCCCGCCGCATGCGGTGAGGGAGAGGGCCAGCAGAGCCGCCAGCCACATGGTCACTGCTCGTTTCATCTCGCTTCGCTCCTTTCTTCCGGTCCAAATACGGGAATCTTCCCTTCAACCATTCAGACGGAAACGGAAGCGGCCGGTTGCGGTGAAGTTCCATTTTTGAGGAAAATTTTCCGCCGGGGGGCGGCAAAAGGCTTTGGAGCTGGGTAAAATCACCTCCCCTCCCGCCCCCGCATAGGATGGGAAAAACAGGAGGTAACGCCCTATGCCCATCATCTATCTCTCCCCCTCCACCCAGGAGGGCAACTACTACGTCAACGGCGGCACCGAGGAGGAGTACATGAACCTGCTGGCGGACAAAATGGTCCCCTATCTGGACGCCTCCGGCATCCGGTACACCCGGAACACCCCGGACATGACCGCAGCATCCTCCATCGCCGCCTCCAATGCGGGGAACTACGACCTGCATCTGGCCCTCCACTCCAACGCCGCCCCGGAGGGAAAATACGGCCAGGTGCGGGGGATTATCGTCTTCTACTACCCCACCAGCCAGCCCGGCCAGCGGGCCTCCACCATCATCGCCAACAATTTAAAGTCCATCTATCCCCTTCCTAATCTGGTGCGGGCCCAGGGAACCACCACCATCGGGGAGGTGCGCCGGGTGCGGGCCCCCTCCGCTTTCCTGGAACTGGGCTACCACGACAACCTGGAGGACGCCAACTGGATCAAGGAGAATCTGGACGCGGTGGCCCGGAATCTGGTCATGTCCCTCACCGACTTCTTCGACATCCCCTTCCTGGCCCCGGAGCCCATCCGATCCGGTCGGGTGGATGTGGACTGGGGGGTGCTGAACATCCGCGCCCGCCCTAATCTGAACGCCTCCATCCTGGCCCAGGCCCCGGACGGCGCCCCCCTCACCATTATGAACCAGTCGGGCGGCTGGTACCTGGTCAACTACAAGGGTACCATCGGCTACGCCAAGGACGACTTTGTCACCCTCAACGGCTGAGGAGGCACGCCATGGACATTCATGTGGTGCAGCCCGGGGACACCCTCTACCGGATCGCCCAGCAGTACGGGGTCCCCATGTCCCGCCTGCTGCTAGATAACCGGCCCCCGGACCCCGGCCGGCTGACGGTGGGGCAGGCGCTGGTGGTCCAGTACCCCCAGGAGACCCTGATCCTCCAGCCGGGGGAGACCCTGGCCCAGGCCGCCCAGCGGGGCGGGATCTCCCTGCGCCAGCTTCTGCGGAACAACCCCCAGCTGGAGGGCGGGGAAACCGCCCTCACCGGCCAGGAGCTGGTCCTCTCCTTCCAGCAGGAGAAGGAGGGCTCCCTCTCGGTGGGCGGCTACGCCTACCCGGAGATCGACCCGGCCCTTCTGCGCCAGACTCTCCCCTTCCTCACCACCATGGCCCCCTTCACCTACGGCATCACCCCCCAGGGCGGACTTGTCCCTTTGGACGACCAGGCCCTCATCGACGCGGCCAAGTCCATGCGGGTACGGCCCCTGCTCCACCTGTCCACCCTCACTCAGGAGGGCACCTTCTCCAACGAGCTGGCCCACACTGTCCTCACCGACGGGGCGGTGTAGAACCGCCTGGCGGCCAGCCTGCTGGAGACCATTCAGCAGAAGGGGTACCGGGGGCTGGACGTGGACTTCGAGTTCATCTACCCGGAGGACGCCGCGGCCTACGCCGCCTTCATCGCCCGCATGCGTGAAAGCCTGTCCCCCCTGGGCCTCCCGGTCTTTGCAGCCCTGGTCCCCAAGACCTCCGCCGACCAACATGGAGACCTGTACGAGGGCCACGACTACCGCCTGCTGGGTTCGGCTGCGGATTTTGTGTTCTTAATGACATATGAGTGGGGCTATACCTACGGTCCGCCTATGGCGGTGGCCCCCCTGCGCAATGTGGAGCTGGTGGTGGACTACGCCCTGAGCGAGATCCCGGCGGAGAAGATCTGGATGGGCATTCCCAATTACGGCTATGACTGGACTCTACCCTTCCGGCAGGGGAGCCGTGCCCGGTCCATCTCCAACCAGGAGGCGGTGACTCTGGCCGTCCAAAACCGGGCGGCCATCCGCTTCGACCAGGCGGCCCAGTCCCCCTGGTTCCGGTACGTGGATGGCCAGGGCCGGGAGCACGAGGTGTGGTTCGAGGACGCCCGGAGCATCCGTGCCAAGCTGGAGCTGGCCCGCTCCCGCGGCCTGTACGGGGTGGGCTACTGGAATCTCATGCGCCCCTTCCCTCAGAACTGGGCCCTGCTGAACAGCTTATATGAAATTCCGCCGGGAGACTAGACCTTATTCTGAAAGCGCCCGCTCAAAGGGCGGACCTTTCCCGATTTTCAAACAAGGCCTAGATTTTTTCCGAAACTTGGGGTAAAATGCAGTATGCAAACCGGCCCCTGGGGGCAATGGCGCTTCAGCGCCCCCAGGGGCAGGAACACTGGATACAAAGGAGAAATCACCCATGTCCATTGAAATTGGAATCAAGGGCCGGGCCGAAGACGTGGTCCGGGAGGAGAACACTGCCCAGGCGGTGGGCTCCGGCACCCTGCCCGTCTTTGCCACCCCCGCCATGACCGCCCTCATGGAGAAGGCCGCCTGGACCTCCCTGGCCCCCTATCTCGGTGAAGGTGAGAGCACCGTGGGCACCAAGCTGGAGATCACCCACGACTCCGCCTCCCCCCTGGGGATCAAGGTGTGGGCCGAGAGCGAGGTCACCCAGGTGGACGGCAAGCGCATCGTCCTGAAGGTGGCCGCCTACGACGAGAAGGGCCTCATCGGCCAGGGCGTGCACGAGCGCTTCATCATCACCAACGACCGCTTCCTGGCCAAGGCCGGACGGAAGCTGGAGGGCTGAGCCATGTCCATTGAGCGTGTCCGCGCCTACTTCCAAGAGCTGGGCCGGGAGGGGGACATTCTGGAGTTTCCTGTCTCCAGCGCCACCGTGGAGCTGGCCGCCCAGGCGGCGGGCGTCATCCCCGCCCGCATCGCCAAGACCCTGTCCTTCCTGGTGGACGACGGCTGCGTCCTCATCGTGGCCGCCGGAGACGCCAAGGTCGACAACCCCAAGTACAAGGCCATGTTCCACACTAAGGCCAAGATGCTCACTCCGGAGCAGGCCCGGGAGATGACCGGCCACGCCGTGGGCGGCGTGTGCCCCTTCGCCAACCCCGAGGGGGTCAAGACCTACCTGGATGTGTCCCTCAAGCGCTTCGACACCGTTTTCCCCGCCGCTGGCAGCTCCAACTCCGCCATTGAGCTCACCTGCGATGAGCTGGAGGAGTACTCCCGCAGCTTGGGCTGGATCGACGTGTGCAAGGGCTGGCAGGAGGAGACCTGACCCGCTCTCCTATTCAGCTTCACCCCTCCGCCGTTTTCTCCGGCGGAGGGGTTTTCTCTTTCCCTCAAAGCGCCCCTCCCGGAGCAGGTTGGAGCACAGCCACGCCGCGGTGAGGAGCAGCGTGGGACCGGCCCCCGCCCCCACCAGGACCAGCCCCAGGGCGGCCAGCGCCCCCGCCAGAAGCCGGTCCAGCCACCAGCCCGCCCGCCAGGCCGCCTCCGGCCCCAGCAGCCAGGCCAGAACACACCGGAGCACCCGCCCCCCGTCCAGCCGCCCCACCGGCAGCAGGTTGAAGCAGCACAGCACCAGGTTCAGCCCGGCAAACACCCAGCCCCGGGAGAACCGGCAGAACGTCAGAGCCAGGACCAGATTGACCAGAGGGCCGGCCAGGGCGGCCAGAATCTCCCCGCCGTAGGACAGGGGCCGGTCGGTCTCCATCTCCGCCCCCACGGCGGTAATGGACAGCCGCCGCACCCGCACCCCCAGCAGACGGAGGACCAGCAGGTGGCCCAGCTCATGGAGGGCGCAGGAGAGCAGCGCCAGGAGGACGATCCCCTGGCGGTCCAGGTAGTTGAGCCAGGCGGCCAGCAGAAGGAAGCCTCCGGTGACCTCCACCCTCCCAGGCCTCAGCCGGTCAAAAATTCCACGTAGTAGGCGGGATTGAGATGCAGTCCGTTCCATTTCAGCTCCAGATGCAGGTGGGGGCCGGTGGACACCCCGGTGGAGCCCACCTCAGCCACCTTCTCCCCCGCCGCCACCACCTGCCCCTGGGAGACGCACAGCTTGCTGCAGTGGGCGTAGAAGGATTTGATGCCGTTGCCGTGGTCAATTTGCAGGTAGAGGCCGTGGTCGTCGTTCTCCCCGATGTAGTCCACCGTGCCTGCGGCAAAGGCCCCGATGGGGTCCCCGATCTGGCCGCCGATGTCCACCCCGTTGTGGAACTTGTACTCCCCGTCCACCGGGTGGTCCCGGTAACCGTACTCCGAGCGCAGATGGCCAAGGATGGGGTTTATGGTCTCAAGGCCGCCCAGGGAGATGCAGTCCATGGTGTAGTTCTCCGGCAGGGGCTCGCCGCTGTAATCTGACTTCCATACCACGGTACCCACCGCCGGAATAGTCTCCTCCGCTGCCGGCTCAGAGACCGGCTCCTCCGCCTGGACCTCCGTCTGAAGCCACTCCTCGGGCACCTGGTCCAGGTGCAGGTAGTAGGCCGCCTGCTCTGCCGTCCCCGCCTGCTGGTTCAAAAAGTCCTGGGCCGCCTGGACCTGCACCGACGGGTCCAGAAGTTTCTCCTCCTGGGAGGGGCCGAACACCTGGACGCAGAAGTCCCCCAGCTCCCCTAAAACCGGCCCCTTTCCGGCCAGGTTCTCCCCCAGGTCCGCCAGAGCCGCCCGGAAATCGGTGTCCGAGGACAGGAGCGCCTGTAAATCCCCCTTGAGCTGGGTCAGACGCTGGGGAAAGACACCCTTGCCGATAAAAACCACCGCGAACAGGACGGCGCACACCGCCAGCTGCGTCAGACGCACCCGCTCCCGGGCCGCGGTTCTCTGCCGCCGGTTCCCCTCCCGGACGGTATGGCCGTAGGTCCTTCGGCCGGACCGCTGGACAGATCTGTACATCTGCATCCCCTCCCGTGCAACGCTTCGGATAGGGTAAGGATATTCCAGACAAGTTTGGGATATTCCTCTTGACAGGAGAAGGGAAAATCACTATAATTAGATAGCTGTCACAATCGGGGTGTGGCGAAGCTTGGTATCGCGCTTGGTTCGGGTCCAAGAGGCCCCGGGTTCGAATCCCGGCACTCCGACCAAAAAAGTGCTGTTTTCTGATGAAAACAGCACTTTTTCTTTACTTTTTTCTCCGAAATTCGTTATTAAAAATAGGTATCTTTGTTTTGACCACAGAAATACCACAGACGGATTTTTACTTTGACCACAGGAAGGGCCGCCCTTTTTTAAGGGGGCCCTTCTTCTTGTTTACAGCGGCGCAGAATTTGAGGGGGTACTTTTACATCTGGTTTTGACTTTTCATGATGCCTGGACTTTCCCCTCCCTAATCTCTGACCGAATTTCGTCGTAATATTTCTGTAAGATGATTTTTTTGTATATGTGTTTGTGCTTAGACCGTTTTCGGCTGTCAGAGGTAGCAGCCGTCTTTGATTTTCCTTTCTTTGGAGGCGTTTCTTCCTCGATTGGCTGCTGATATTGCTTTTTATATAAGTGTGTTTTTTCAGGATTCATCGTTAAATTTCCTCCCTAAATATCTTTGTGCAAATATTGCCGTTATGCACATATATGTATTTTATCGCTCTTATCCTGAATAAAAGACTCGTGTAAATCCCTCTGTCCAGTGACACTGGCCGATCTGGTAAGTATCCAAGCTCCACTCCTGCTTATTCATGCGCCGCTTGGCTGCACCCATAGCCCTCTGGGCTTCTGAGAGATCCGCATAGCAGGCGCTGCTCCAGACATCTGTCTCATCCCCCTCTGCGTCCTCGTCCCAGCCCCAGATCATATAGATTTTCTGAGATTGGCCGATTGTACCAACCACCAGCTTTTCCGTGATCTCATAGGTACAGGGGTAATCCCGGAATCCTGGGAGAGCAGATAAGTAGTGTTCCGCCACTTGCCGGGCCTTTTCACTGGATTCAAACAGTCCGATAAAAAATCCTTCAAGTCTCTCATTGAATATCATTAAGCTGTATAGCAGATTTGTCATATGCATCTTCCTTCTGGCCTGTTTAGTCTCCCATGCCGGACAATCCGTATTCATGCTCCATGGCTACATCACATACGCGACCCAATTCATCCGCAAAACACCGGATCTTTTGGAAGGACAGGCCATATTGATGGATCACCCTGTTTTCTTCCGCCCCATGTATTGAAAGCCAGTTTAAGACGGAATCGGCAAACGCCCGGATGGTCGGAACCTGGTCCGCTTCCAGTTGGGTTTCCCTGTATGGATCAAATTGGTAATAGTATGTATAGTTTGTGAGTTCGCTTCTGGTATCATACAGGAAACCGTCCATTCCTTCCGGTTCGTCTACTATATGATGTTTCATCGTTTTTCTGGGGCTGAATGTCAGAATCTCAAAAGCATGGTTGAGGTCTTTGGCTGCAACTATGGAAAGGGACATGATTTCTTTCCTCCTCTCGGTCTGTGTTTACTCTTTACTGTCCACCCCCAGGGAATCCAGATACCGGGCCACCTCCGGATAGGCCGCCTTGACCCTGGCGCAGTAGTTTTGGCAGTAGTCGCAGTCACAGATGTTCTCAGAGCTGAAATTACGGTAATAGGCCCTTGTTTTTTCAAGATCAGGCTTCATCACGGCTTCTTCCTCTTCCTCACGATGGCCTTCAAAAACTGCAAATAGCCGGCAAGCACGATTATCCCCATGACCAGAAAGAACCCCCTTATGAAGAGGCCTTGGCCCTCTATCACAAACACCAGCAGGAAAAGACATGCAAGGCCGATCAGATACAGAAGGGATACAAGGATCGTACAGACAATTCGGATTGTCCTGGATGTCTGCTCCGACTGGGCCGCATCGATCAGCGCTTGCAGCAAGGGATTTACCCACACGGAAATCAACACCTCCTCACACCAAGAGCCAGTTCTGGCCGTCCGGCATGGAACGGAGACTTCCCGGTATCCGCTCCAGCAGTTTCCCAGTATTATAATCCCGCACCAAAAGCTCCTCCCGGTAGTCCGGGTCCTCATACCAAACCGAAGTATACAGCCTGTTTCCCTCCAAAAACTCAAAAAACTCATGGTCCTCTATCGCAAAGTCCCGGCGTTCCGGCCAGATAATCTGAAATTGGTTGTCATGGGCTGACCGCGTCAGCATAAGCGGCGACGCCTCCAGCATGAGATTGTAGCAGTCCTCCACGGCAGAGAGGGGCAGCACCGCCAGCGGTTCGGTGGTTCCATCCGTCTCTCGGAAGATCAGGATGCGGATCTCCCCTTTGGGGAAGTCCACCAGCAGCAAAATCACCTGCCCGCTGTGGTACACCGGCCTGCCAAGATACTGCCCGGATTCTGTACGGACGGGCTCATAGACGGTTCCTTCCGGCCGGTGAACCAAAACAAGCCGGTTTTTCTGGATGGGATGGCCGCTGCGAAACAGCTCCTCCGCCTCGTATAAATCTCCGCTGGCATAGTCGGCCCCCCAGTACCACTGGCTGCTGCCAGCCAGCGGCTCCAAATCGGTGATCCCGTTTGTGACAATGCGTTTCATGTCTTGCCCTCCCCGGCCATATCTTAATTTGGTTCTGAGATAATATCACGGCAAATGGTGGAATTTTATAAATGTTTTCTTGAAATTTTCTTAATATTCGAGAGCGACCCGCCGGTCGGGACTCATCTGTGTTTCCCTATTTCCCAAGCAGCAATCCGGACCACCCGACGCAGAAAAAATGCTCCCCCTCCCTGTCGGTGAAAGACGCCGGCAAGGGCAGGGGGAGTATTTTTGATCACAGAATGCACCACACTTTGGAGCTCCCGCTTTTATAGTCATACCTCTGCATAATTCTGGGGATAAAAGAAAATCCTAGCAGGCAGGAAGGTGATACGATGCGGATTCCAAAGCACATCGGAATTATCCCGGACGGAAACCGGCGCTGGGCCAGGCGGGCCGGGCTGCCCAAGCAGGACGGCTACGCACACGGCCTGGAGCCGGGGCTGGAGCTGCTGCGGCTGGCCAGAGACGCGGGAGTCCAGGAACTCACGTTTTATGGATTTACCACCGACAACTGCGGGCGGCCCCCGGAGCAGGTCCAAGCCTTCTCCCGGGCGTGCGTCCAGGCGGTGGAGCAGATCGCGTCGGAGCCGGTCTCTCTCCTGGTGACCGGCAACCGGGACGCGCCCGCGTTTCCCCAGGCACTGCTCCCCTACACAACCCGGCGGGATTTGAACGGCGGGGGCATTCGGGTCAATTTCCTGGTCAACTATGGCTGGGAGTGGGATCTGGCCCGCCTGAACAACCCCGGCGTCCGCCGCGGAGCCATCTGCGCCCAGCTCAACTCCCGGGATATCTCCCGGGTTGATCTGGTGATCCGCTGGGGTGGGATGCGGCGTCTGTCCGGCTTTCTGCCGGTGCAGTCGGTCTACGCGGATTTCTTCGTGGTGGACCGGCTCTGGCCCGATTTTCAGCCGGAGGATTTCTTTCAGGCCCTTCAATGGTACCAAAAGCAGGATGTGACCCTGGGCGGATAGCCGCCAGCTCTCTCGGCGCTTCTTATTGCAGGACCCGCCGCATGTTTTCCTGGATCTTTCCGGACAGGTCGGAGTACCGCTCCAGCTCCTCCCGGCTGAAACCGGCGAAGCGGGCCTGGTCGTAGTCCTCCAGCCCCTGGGCAATGTCATCCAGAATGGGCTGGGCGGCTGGGAGCAGGGAGACCCGCAGCCGCTTCCCCTTTCCGGAGTCGTCCTCCCCCTCCACGCTCCCCTCCGCCTGAATCAGGCCCCGGAGCGCCAGCTTCTGGAGCGGCAGGATCAGGCCCACCCGGTTCACACCGGCAAAGTCGGCCAGTTCCTTCCGGCTGTTCATCTCTCCCGCGCACCAGAGGCACAGCAGCACCCGCACCTCCACTCCGGTGAGATCGTGCTTTTGGGCCGCCGGCTCCAGGTAGTGCTCCAGCAGCTTCCGGCTCCGGTAGGCGTCGGCTGCCGCCCCCTGGGCGGACACTGCCCGGGCGCAGACGGTGGGCCGCTCGTCCCCCAGCTTCTTCAGGCTGGGCAGCAGGCTCTCATCCCCCGCCGCGTCCACCAGAAAGCGGTACACCTTCAGCCGGTTTTTCTCATAGTCCCTCTCGTCCAGCACATGCTTGTAGAAGTCGTTGTAGTATTCAAACACCCTCAGCTTCATGCGGATGACGTTGGGCAGGTTCATGCTCTGGGACACCAGGGACCCCTTGGTTTTCACATAATAATAGATGGGGGCGCGGAGGGCGGCAAAGGTCTCGGCGTGGAGAATATACTCCAGGTTGAACAGAAAGTCCTCACACCAGCGCAGGTCCTCGTTCATGCGGAGACGGTACTCCTCCACGATTTTCCGGCGGAAGAGCTTATTCCACAGCACCCCATAGTAGTAGTCGGCGGGGTTTTCCATCATATAGGCGGCAAAGGTCTCCCGGGACATGACCCCCTCCTCGTCGATCTCCCCCTTGTGGGAGACCCGCTCCCCGGACACCCGGTAAAAATCCGCAATCACCAGGTCGCACTGGGTCTCCTGGGCGGTGCGGACCAGCAGCCGGGTGGCGTCCGGGCTGAGCCAGTCGTCGCTGTCCAAAAACTGAAGGTATTCCCCCAGCGCCTGATCCAGCGCATCGTTGCGGGCGGCGGAGACTCCTGCGTTGGCCTTGTGGATCACGCGGACCCGCGGGTCCTTCCGGGCGTACTCGTCACAGATGGCCCCGGAGTCGTCCCGGCTGCCGTCGTCCACCAAAAACAGCTCAAAATCGGCGTACTCCTGCTTCAGCACGCTGTCCACACAGCGGCGGAGGGTTTTAGACGCGTTGTAGACAGGGACGATGATGCTCACCATAGGGGTTTTCGACAAGGGAAAGCGCCTCCTTACAGAGAAATATCATGCGGATCAAAACCGCCCGCCCCGGCAGGACGGACAGTAAAATTGTAGCATGATTTTTCCCCCATGGCAAGGCGGCTCGGTTTTAGGTCCGTTTGCGGCATTTTCAGGCAAAAAAGGAGCGCCCATGGGCGCTCCTTTGAAGTAACAGCGGATGAAATTATGCCTTGCCGTCGCAGCCCAGCACGTCCACGATCTTGTGGGCGACCAGCTCCTTGATGGCGGCCCGGGCGGGCTTGAGGTACTCGCGGGGGTCGAACTTGTCGGGGTGCTCGTTGAAGAACTGACGGATGGTGCCGGTCATGGCCAGACGCAGGTCGGAGTCGATGTTGATCTTACACACCGCGCTCCGGGCGGCCTGACGCAGCTGCTCCTCGGGGATGCCCACGGCGTCGGGCATCTTGCCGCCGTTCTCGTTGATCATCTTCACGAAGTTCTGAGGCACGGAGGAGGAGCCGTGGAGCACGATGGGGAACCCGGGCAGGCGCTTGGTGACCTCCTCCAGGATGTCGAAGCGCAGGGGAGGCGGAACCAGCTCGCCCTTCTCATTGCGGGTGCACTGCTCAGCGGTGAACTTATAGGCACCGTGGCTGGTGCCGATGGCGATGGCCAGGGAGTCGCAGCCGGTCTTGGACACGAACTCCTCCACCTCCTCGGGGTGGGTGTAGTGGGACTCCTCGGCGGAGACCTTCACATCGTCCTCGATGCCGGCCAGAGCGCCCAGCTCGGCCTCCACCACCACGCCGTGGTCGTGGGCGTACTCCACGACCTTCTTGGTGATCTCGATGTTCTCCTGGAAGGGCTTGGAGGAGGCGTCGATCATAACGGAGGTGAAGCCGCCGTCGATGCAGGACTTGCAGGTCTCAAAGTCGGGGCCGTGGTCCAGATGCAGCACGATGGGGATGTTGGGGCACTCGATGGCGGCGGCCTCCACCAGCTTCACCAGGTAGGTGTGGTTGGCGTAGGCGCGGGCGCCCTTGGACACCTGAAGGATCAGGGGAGCATTCAGGTCCCGGGCGGCCTCGGTGATGCCCTGGACGATCTCCATATTGTTGACGTTGAAGGCGCCGATGGCGTAGCCGCCGTCATAGGCCTTCTTGAACATTTCGGTGGAGGTAACTAATGGCATAGTGACCATCTCCTTGTAAGTTTTTTACGTCTCATATTGTACCATTGTGGATTGAAAAATACAAGGGTACGTGGTATGATTTGTAAGAGAAATTTAGGTAAAACTAATTTTGGGTATCTCAACAACACTTTAGGAGGAACTAAACATGGAAAAACTCACCGGCGCATGTATCATTGGCCAGTCCGGCGGCCCTACCGCCGTCATTAACGCCAGCGCTCAGGGCGTCATCCAGACCGCTTTGAAGGCGGACTGCATCACCCGGGTGCTGGGCGCCGCCCACGGCATCAAGGGCGTTCTGGAGGACAAGCTGTACGACATGTCCCAGGAGGACCCCGCGGAGCTGGACCTGCTCCAGTATACCCCCTCCTCCGCCCTGGGCTCCTGCCGCTATAAGCTGGCCGACCCCGATGTGGACGATACCGATTATAAGCGCATTCTGGAGATTTTTGAGAAGTACAATGTGCGCTACTTCTTCTACAACGGCGGCAACGACTCCATGGACACCTGCAACAAGATCTCCAAGTATATGCAGAAGGTGGGCTATGAGTGCCGCATCATGGGCGTGCCCAAGACCATCGACAACGACCTGAACGGCACCGACCACTGCCCCGGCTTCGCCTCCGCCGCCAAGTATATCGCCACCTCCTGCGCCGAGGTGTGGCAGGACGCCCACGTGTACGACACCGGCATGATTACCATTATCGAGATCATGGGCCGCCACGCCGGCTGGCTGGCCGGTTCCGCCGCCCTGGCCTCCCTCACCGGCTGCGGCCCCGACCTGGTGTATCTGCCCGAGACCGACTTCGATATGGACAAGTTCCTGGCTGATGTGAAGGCCGTCTATGAGAAGACCGGCAAGTGCATGGTGGCCGTGTCCGAGGGTATCCACTACGCCGACGGCACCTTCGTGTCCGAGGCCAAGACCTCCGCCACCGACGGCTTCGGCCACGCCCAGCTGGGCGGCCTGGCCGCTCACCTGGCCGATACCGTGAAGCAGGCCACCGGCGCCAAGGTCCGCGGCATCGAGCTCTCCCTGCTCCAGCGCTGCGGCGCTCATCTGGCCTCCAAGACCGATGTGAAGGAGGCCTGGCAGGCCGGCGCCGCCGCCGTCAACGCCGCCGTGGAGGGCGTCACCGACAAAATGGTGGCCTTCAAGTGCACCCGCGAGGGCGGCTACACCTGCGAGACCTCCCTGGAGCCCCTGGACATCGTGGCCAACTTCGAGAAGAAGGTCCCCCGCGAGTGGATCAACGAGGCCGGCAACGGCGTGAAGCAGGAGTTCATCGACTACGTCCTGCCCCTCATTCAGGGTGAGACCGACGCTCCCAAGGAGAACGGCCTGCCCCGGTTCGCTCACCTGAAGAAGGTTCTCACCACCGAGATGTAATCATTTCCTCATATTGTGAAAGACGGAGCGCTGCGGCGCTCCGTCTTTTTGTTTTATTTTTCAGGGGGATTTTGCCCCTGCCTCGTCTTTTCGCATCTCCGCCGCCCTTGTTTCGTTCGCAGGGGAGTTTCGCCGCCTGCGGGCGGCGAGTTACTTTGCCCATGGCGGCAAAGTAACCAAAA
>NBJMC04203__coassemble_776_pt1 | contig 15585 bp, 12 predicted proteins | sample NBJMC04203__metabat2_low_PE_021 | metagenome-assembled genome bin NBJMC04203 | reverse complement strand
CGTCCGCCTCGCCGGACACCGCCCGGGCGGCCAGAGCCGCCGCGTCCGCCTTGCCGCGGACTTTCAGCTCATCCTTGGCCATGGTCACAATATCAGCCATTGCTCTCCACTCCTTCCTCATAGGCCGCGCTCAGCTCGGCCATCACCGTCTCGGCGGTGCCCGCCGCCTCCAGTTCCTCAATGGTCTCCGCCTGAGACGCAATCGTAGCCGTCTGGCTCTCAATGGTGGCCGCCTGCTGGGCGATGGTGCTCTCCTTCTCCGCAATGGCGTCCTGCTGGGTCTGAATGGTGCCCGCCTGCTCCGTGATGGTCCCCTGAAGCTGGGTCACCTGGGCCTGATAGCCGGTCACATCCCCCAGATACTGCGTCCCCACCTGGAGCACCACATGGTAGCTGCGGGTGGCGGCGCTGTACTGGATATCCTTGACCGTGAAGCCGTATCCCGCGGGCAGGACGCACTCCCCCTCAAGGACGGGCGGGTCCCACTCCAGGGCCTCGATCTGCTCCAAACTGGCGTACTCCCGCTCGAACACCACCCGATACTCCCCGTTGGCAGAGCCCCGCAGCACCAGGCCGCAGGACAGGCCGCCGATCTTGAACTTTTCGCCGTATAGACTCATACGCTCGCTCCTCTCCGATTCAGATGGAAGAACAAAACCCCCGCCCTGTCTCACTTGACAAAGCGGAGGCAAGTTTCTATAATGAAATTAGAAGGGCGCTGTTACTGCGGCCAGCCCTTATAGTCGCATAAGTTTCCCTATGCTGACCGTTTGGGGACCAGCCAAGCGGTCAGCACGCTTTTATGGTCATGATGTATGCCAAAATGGCAAAACACATCAGAAGCCTCAGAAATTGCTTTCCTCGGCGCCCCATATCCGCAAGGTAAGTGGCTGGCCGCCTTATGTAACAGCGCCTATCCCATCATAGAGAGCCGCGCCGCTTATTGTCAATCCCGCCGTCCCTTTCAAGCAAAGGGCCGGCGGGCGTTTTTGTGCGTTCCTTGCATTCCGGGCGGAAGAATCTCCCGTTCACCCTATCCGGGAAACCGCCCCGCAGTTGCCTGCCTCTGTACACCTAACGATAAAAAATTTCCGCCCCCGTCCGCGCCGCCGAAGGACTTGCGGCCCGGCGGAGAAAGGACTATAATGGAGCGGAACAACGTCCCGGTTGGAACGAAAGAGAGGAGAGAGGGGCGCGGGAACTCTTCCGCGCCCGGGAGAGATGAAGCTGTTTGCCTACGCCGTCCGCGAATTTGACGAGAAGCCCCTGTTTGATAAGTGGTGCGCAAAGCTGGGGGTGGAATTTGCGTACAGCACCGAGTATCCCACCCCGGAGAACATCGAGCTGGCCCGGGGCTATGACGCCATCAGCACCACCCCCTACGCCCTGGGACCGGAGGCCATCCGCCGCTTCCACGAGCTGGGGGTGAAGTACCTGGGGGCCCGGGCCATCGGCTTTGACCACTTCGACCTGCCCACCGCCAAGGAACTGGGCATGCCGGTAACCCACGTGTTCTATCCCCCCAGCGGGGTGGCCAACTACGCCATTATGCTCATGCTCATGTGCTGCCGGAAGATGCGGCAGATCCTGGACCGGAACGTGGTCCAGGACTACACCCTGGAGGGGAAGATGGGCAAGGAGCTGTCCAACTCCACCGTGGCGGTGCTGGGCACCGGCAAGATCGGCGGCACAGTCATCCGCCACCTGTCCGGCTTCGGCTGCCGGCTGCTGGCCTATGACCTGTATCAAAACCCGGAAGTGGCCCAGATGGCGGAGTACGCCGACCTGGAAACTATCTGGCGTGAGGCGGATATCATCACCCTCCACATGCCCGCCAACCCGGAGGACCACCACATCATCAACCGGGAGAGCCTCTCCAAAATGAAGGACGGGGTCGTCCTCATCAACACCGCCCGGGGGGACCTGATCGACACCTCCGCCCTCATCGAGGCCATCGAGAGCCGGAAGGTGGGGGCCGCCGCCCTGGACGTGCTGGAGCAGGAGAGCGGCCTGTACTACGCCGACTTGAAGACCGTCCCCATCCCCAACCACGACCTGGCCCTGCTGAAGGCCTTCCCCAACGTGATCGTCACCCCCCACACCGCCTTCTACACCGAGGAGGCCGTGGAGCACATGGTGGCCGGCACGGTCAAGGGCCTGCTGGCCTGTGAACAGGGGGGCGAGAACCCCTATCTGGTGCAGGGATAGGCCGTTTTTGGAGAAATTCCCCCAAATTTTCTTGACAGGCCCCGCGCCCCTGTGGTATCATATTGCCTACACATAAGGGAGTAGTCGGCGCGCAGGCGTAACAAGGTCAACAGACTGAGCTCCGGTTCTGGAGTTCTGGCTTTGTTTTTCATGACGAGACTTATCTGTTCCAAGGGGACAGATGGGTCTCGTTTTTTTGCGCCGGCACAGGCCTGCCCTCGGGAGAGATGCCAAACTCCCGGGCGCGGGCCGGAAGCAGTTTGAGGAGGAATTTTACCATGGGAATGACAGAATTGGTGGTGCTGGCCGTGGGGCTGGCCATGGACGCCTTCGCGGTGTCCGTGTGCAAGGGGCTGTCCGCCGGCCGGGTGACGCTGGGACACGCCCTGACGGCGGGGCTCTGGTTCGGGGGCTTTCAGGCGCTGATGCCCTTCCTGGGCTGGCTGCTGGGGGTGCAGTTCCAGTCCTTTATCACCAGCATCGACCACTGGATCGCCTTTGTGCTCCTGGGGCTCATCGGCGTGAACATGATCCGGGAGTCCCGCAGCACCGGGGAGAAGGAGATGGAGACCTCCTTCGGGGCAAAGGCCATGTTCCCCCTGGCAGTGGCCACCAGCATTGACGCCCTCACCGTGGGCATCACCTTCGCGTTTCTCAGCGTCCCCATCGGCCCCGCCGTCGCTCTCATCGGGGTCATCACCTTCGTCCTGTCCGCCATCGGCGTGAAGGCCGGGGGCGTGGTAGGGGAGAGGGGCAAGTCCTGGGCCGAGCTGGCCGGGGGTATCGTGCTGATCCTCATGGGGACCAAGATCCTGCTGGAGCATCTGGGTGTGCTGGGCTGATTCCCGTACATCAATACAAAAAATGCCTCGGGCTCACGCCCGAGGCATTTTGTCTGTCATTTGATGGAAGGGAACGCTTACTTCACGCTCTCGCCGGCGGCCTTCTTGGCCTTGATCTCCTTGATGGCGTCGCGATAGGACAGGTTGACCCGGCCCTTGTCGTCGATGTCGGTGACCTTGACCCAGATCATGTCGCCCACATTGACCACGTCCTCCACCTTCTCCACCCGGTGGTCGGCCAGCTTGGAGATGTGGACCATGCCGTCCTTGCCGGGGGCCAGCTCCACGAAGGCGCCGAACTGGAGGATGCGCACCACCTTGCCGTAGTACAGCTCGCCCACCTGGGGGACGAACACGATGGTGTCGATCATCTTCTTGGCGGCGTCGCAGGCCTCGGCGTTGGGGGAGGCGATGTGGATGGTGCCGTCGTCCTCGATATCCACGGTGGCGCCGGACTCGGCGGTGATCTTCTGGATGACGGAGCCGCCCTTGCCGATGACCTCCCGGATCTTGTCGGGGTCGATCTTCATGGTGATCATCTTGGGGGCGTACTTGCTCACTTCGGGACGGGGCGCGGCGATGCAGGGCAGCATCACCTCGTCCAGGATGGCGTACCGGGCGTCACGGGTGATGTCCAGGGCCTCCTTGATGATCTCGTGGGTGAGGCCGTCGTTCTTCAGGTCCATCTGGATGGCGGTGATGCCCGCCTTGGTGCCGGCCACCTTGAAGTCCATCTCGCCGTGGAAGTCCTCCACGCCCTGGATGTCGATGAAGGTGGTGAAGGAGCCGTCGTCGTCCTGGATCAGGCCGCAGGAGATGCCGGCCACAGGGGCCTTGATGGGCACGCCCGCGTCCATGAGGGCCAGGGTGGAGCCGCAGATGGAGCCCTGAGAGGTGGAGCCGTTGGAGGACAGCACCTCAGAGACCACGCGGATGGCGTAGGGGAACTCGTCCACCGAGGGGAGCACCGGCACCAGGGCCCGCTCGGCCAGGGCGCCGTGGCCGTACTCCCGGCGGTTGGTGGACCGGGGCGCCTTGGCCTCGCCCACGGAGTAGGGCGGGAAGTTGTAGTGGTGCATATAGCGCTTCTCGGTCTCCTCCCAGATGGTGTCCAGCTTCTGAGAGGCGGCCAGGGTGTTCAGGGTGCACACGGACAGGACCTGGGTCTGGCCGCGGGTGAACAGGCCGGAGCCGTGGACCCGGGGCAGCACGCCCACCTCGGCGGCCAGGGGACGGATCTCGTTCTTGGCGCGGCCGTCCACACGGTGGCCCTCCAGCAGCCAGGCCTTGACGATCTTCTTCTGGAACTTGTAGGTGAACTCCTCCAGGTACTGGTCCATATCCGGATACTCCTCCAGATACTTCTCGTGCCAGTGGTCGATCATGGCGTTCCAGCGCTCCTCGCGCACGTTCTTGTCGTCGGTGTCCATGGCGGCCTTGGCCTCGTCCATGAAGTCAGCCACGATCTTGTCGAAGAGCTCCTGGTTGAACTGGGCGTGCTCGTACTCCATCTTGGGCTTGCCGATTTCAGAAACAATCTGGTCGATGAAGTCGATCTGCTTCTTGATCTCCTCGTGGGCCTTCACGATGCCGGCGTACATGATCTCGTCGGGGATCTCGTCGGCCCCGGCCTCGATCATCACCACCTTCTCCCGGGTGGCGGCCACGGTCACGTCCATGCGGCTGGTCTTGCGCTGCTCCTGGTTGGGATTCAGCACGATCTGGCCGTCGCAGTAGCCCACCTCCAGGCAGCCGATGGGGCCGGCGAAGGGGATCTCAGAGTAGCTCACGCAGGCGGAGGCGCCGATCATGGCGGCCACCTCGGGGGAGCAGTCGTAGTCCACGCTCATAACGGTGCAGGTGATGCACACGTCGTTGCGGAAGTCGCTGGGGAACAGGGGGCGCATGGGCCGGTCGATCAGGCGGCTGGCCAGCACGGCGGGCAGAGAGGGGCGGCCCTCCCGGCGCATGAAGGAGCCGGGGATGCGGCCCACGGCGTACAGTTTCTCCTCAAAGTCCACGGACAGGGGGAAGAAGTCCACACCGTCCCGGGGGCGGGGGGCCACGGTGACGGCCACCAGGACGGTGGTGTCGCCGTACTTGACCATGGCGCTGGCATTGGCCAGCTCGGCCACCTTGCCCACCTCGATGGTCAGGGGACGGCCGCACAGGTCCATGGTCCAGCTCTTGAACTTGGGGAATTCCTTGTGCTTGATGATGGTTGACATGGGTTGTCCTCCTTTTTGAGAATTTTTTCGTCTCCCGGAACACAACAACCCTTTTTAGCACTTGAATATAGGTCCGGGTGTATGCCTTCCCCTGCCAGGGGGAAGGTGGCACGGCCAAAGGCCGTGACGGATGAGGGTGAGTCCGTACCGTGCACCCACGCCCCCTCATCCGCCCCAGTGTGCGCACTGGGGCGCCTTCCCCCCTGAGGGGGGAGGCTTGGGGACGGCGGTCACCCTTATCAGGCCCATATTCAACTGCTAAAAAAGCGCTGGTGCTCCAGAATTTTGGTTGGTTTTAGATGCGAACATAGGGCAGCACGATATGCGCGCTGCCCTATGAAACACAATTGTCACGCTGCGGACTGGACACGCGGCCAGGGCACTAAGCCGCTCGACTCCGCCGCCAAACAGCGAGGCCGCCGGCCTCGCTTGGTTTGCCGGCTGCGCTCGACTGCTTAGCACCCTTGCGTGTCTGTCCTCCGCGCTTGGGTGTCACGCTATGCCTGTTCGCGACGCGCGGCTTCCCTCCGACTCGGACTCGGACCGGAAACTGGCGTTTCCTGGGTCCTCGCCCTCGCTCCAGTCCATCCGCGCTGCTCACGACGGCTCCGCGCTTCTTCTTACTTACGGATGCCCAGCTTGGCGATGATGGCGCGGTAACGCTCGATGTCCTTGGCCATCAGATAGTCCAGCATCTTGCGGCGCTTACCGACCATCTTCAGCAGGCCGCGGCGGGAGTGGTTGTCCTGCTTGTGGACCTTCAGGTGCTCGGTGAGCTCGTTGATGCGGGCGGTGAGAATGGCGATCTGCACCTCGGGAGAACCGGTGTCGGTCTCATGGATGCGGTTGGCCTCGATAACGGCCGTCTTTTCGTCCTTGCGGATCATGGAAAATTCCACCTTTCTGAAATTCGATGCCCACGAGGCTGCGTAACAGGCGGGTGAAGCCCCGAACTCTTGCCGGGCGTTCTCCTGAAACGAAGCCAGAGGGGTGCGATTGACGCTGGGATACTATATCACAATTTTCCCCGATTGTAAAGAAAAAACTCCTATTTTTTCTGAATCTTTTGGGATTGTTCCGGGGTCAGGACAGCTCACCGGGCCAGCAGCTTTTTCATGCCGTCCTCCAGCCCCTGCACCGTCAGGGGGAACATGGGGAAGACAGCGGCGATCTGGTCATAGGTCTCGCACCAGTACTGGCCCCAGCCGGGCCGGTCGCTGGGATTGAGCCAGATGGCGTTCTGGTACTTGTCCCGGAAGCGCAGCAGCCAGTCCATACCGCACTTGGGGGCGCTGGGGTCCCGGTCCCGGTTGTAGTACCAGCCGCCGGTGAGCTCATAGGGGGCCATCTGGGCGTCCCCCACAAAGATCACCTTGTACTCCGAGGACAGGTTGGACAGCAGCCAGTCGGTCTGGACCGCCCCGCTGGGGAGCAGGCTGGGGCTGTCGTACACCCGGCCGTAGACGCAGTTGTGGAAGTAGTAGACCTTCAGATCCTTGAAGTGGCCCACCTTGCTCACCGCCTGGAACAGGGCGGAGCACAGCTGGGCGTAGTAGTCCATGGACCCGCCCGAGTCCATGAGCAGCAGCACCTTCACCGTGTTCTGCCGGGGGCGCTTATAGCGCACCGTGAGCATGCCGCCCTTCTCCGCCGTGTCCTGGATGGTGTTGTCCACGTCGAACTCGGTGGGAGGCAGCTCCACCAGGCCGGAGTACTGGCGCAGCCGCTTCAGGGCCACCTGGAACTGGCGGGTGTCCAGGGTGTTGTCCTTCCGGAAGTCCCGGAATTTCCGCTCGCCAGCCACCCGGAAGGCCCGGCGGTGCATCCCCTGCCCCCCCACCCGGATGCCCTTGGGGGACAGGCCGGAGTTGCCGAAGGTGGACATGCCGTGGGTGCCCACCCAGTAGTTGCCGCCGTTGTGCTCCTCGTTCTGCTCCCGCATCCGCTCCTGGAGCATCTTTTCGATCTCCTCCTCAGAGAGCAGCTCGTTGAGCCGGGCCTGCTCCTCGTCCCAGTTGGCGTAGCCGCTCAAAACGTCGGGACGGTCCAGCCAGTCCAGCAGCTCCTGGGACACCTCCCCCTCAAAGGGGACGTCCCGGAAGTACTGGAGAAAGCACCGGTCGAAGCGGTCAAAGTCCGCCTCGCTCTTCACCAGCAGGCACCGGCACAGGTGGTAAAAGCCGGTGAAGCTGGACCGGTGCAGCCCCTTGTCCAGGGCCTCCATCAGGCTCATCCACTCGGTGAGAGACACCTTCAGGCCGCCACGGCGCAGGGTGTAGAGAAAGTCCTCAAACATTTCAGGGCACCTCTCACCGCCAGGCCCGGCGCAGGGCGTCCATATCCTCGTTCTTTTTCAGCAGCACCCCCAGGTAGGGCACCTCCTTCACCACCCGCTTGGGGTCCACCCCCTCGTGGACCAGGGCCCGCAGCCAGTCGATGATCTCACTGGTGGAGGGTTTCTTCTTGATCTGGGGCATCTGCCGGATGCGGTAGAAGGCCTCCAGGGCTTGGGTGAGCAGCTTGTCGTCCAGGTCGGGGAAGTGCACCCGGACGATCTCCGCCATCAGCTCCTTGTCCGGGAACTCGATGTAGTGGAACACGCACCGGCGCAGGAAGGCGTCGGGCAGCTCCTTCTCCGCATTGGAGGTGATGATGACCACCGGCCGGTGTCTGGCGGTGACCGTCTCCCCCGTCTCCGGGATGTGGAACTCCATCCGGTCCAGCTCCCACAGCAGGTCGTTGGGGAACTCCAAATCCGCCTTGTCGATCTCGTCAATGAGCAGGATCACCTGCTCCTCCGCGGTGAACGCCTCCCCCAGCTTCCCCAGCCGGACGTACTTGGCGATGTCGTCCACCCCCTCACCCCCGAACTGGCTGTCGTACAGGCGCTGAACCACGTCGTACACATACAGCCCGTCCTGGGCCTTGGTGGTGGACTTGATGTTCCAGATAATCAATTTCTTGCCCAGGGCCTGGGAGATGGCCTCGGCCAGCATGGTCTTGCCGGTGCCCGGCTCCCCCTTGATGAGCAGGGGCTTCTGGAGCACCATGGCGATGTTCACCGCCCGCATCAGCTCCTCCGAGGCCACATAGTTCTGACTTCCGCGAAACTCGCTCATATTCCATTCCTTTCCGGGGCGCCGCGCCCACATCCATACCAGAATAACCGTTGCCATTTTACCCAGTTCCCACACAAAATGCAAGAGTTTTGCGCAAAATACGGCCTCTTTGGCCATTTTGGAAAAAACAGCAGGAGCGCGCGGGTATACGCACTCCTGCCGTTTTTCAGTTCTGTTTTCAAATCTGCCGCTTACAGGTCCGGCCCACTGTACGGCCCGTCATAGGGGGCGTCCCACACGGGGGGAGGGGCGGCGGCCTGCTGGACCCGGGCCTGATAGAATCCGGCGTGGGCGATGGCCACATAGGGGTCCAGCCACAGGGAGAGGGGCACCTGGATCAGGGTGGACAGCAGCGCGGCGGTCCAGGGCAGCTCCAGCCCGTTGACCAGAAGGGCGGGGTCCACCTCCGCGGCCTGGAGCAGCTCCAGCACGGCGGGGAGGATAAACGCCAGCTCCACCCCCAGGGACAGGAGGGCATTCAGCAGGTACCAGCCGAAGAAGGAGAAGTCCAGCTTGAAATACTCCCACTTCCACCCCTGCATCATGGCCACGCTCTCCCGCACCGGGGCGATGGCCCCCGCCTCCGGCCGGTCCATGAGCAGAAAGGGGGCCATGGCGTACCGATAGGAGATCCACAGGGCGATGCCAAATCCCGCCCCATAGATCAGCAGCACCAGCAGAACCGGCGGGAGCCAATTCAGCAGAAGCAGCGCCAGACCGCCCGCAGTCCCAAACGCCAGCGCCCAGCACAGCGTGCAGCCGAATATGTACAGCTCCATCAGCAGCACCCGTCCCGCCATAGAGAAGCCGTCGATGAGGGTGCCGTAACCCGTCTCCTGCCGGCGATAGACCCGCAGGGCCCAGATCTGGTACCCGAAGTTCATCACCGTGGTGTACAGCAGAATCAGCAGATACAGAAACAGGGGCAGCGTGTCCCCGCTCGACGGCGGGAAGGTAAACTGGGCGGCCCCGGTCAGATCGGCCAGCGTGGACACCCCGGTGGTCAGAAGGAGATAGACCAGTGTGAGCAGCCAGAAGGGCGGTCGGGTCTCCCGCATCCGCTCCCGGGCCTGGGCCTTCAGCTCCCGGCGGTTGAGTTCCATAGGCATAGCATGTTTCTCCCTGTTGTTTTAAGTCTTAAGCCGCGGTCAGTTCTCCCAGTTCTCCATAACCTGTTTGATCTGGTCGGCCAGACGGGCCAGGTCCTTGTTGGGGCGGCCCCGGCTGCGGCTGATAAGGGCCTCCAGCTGTTTGGACACGTCCTGGAGCCGGACAAAGGCGGGGGAGCCGGCGGCCGCGCCGCCGGTGGTCTTCTTGGGCTCCAGCACCACGCCCTTGGCCAGCATGGCGTTGGCGGACAGGTCGTAGACCTCCTCATAGAGGGGGGCGTGGGCGGGGATGTTTCGCCCGTTCAGCTCCTTGGCAAAGAGGTCGGTCACCTCGCTGTCCCCGTGGACCACAAAGACCTGCTGTGGGGTGGGGGCGAAGTGCTCGATCCAGGCAAGCAGGTGGTCCCGGTCCGCGTGGGAGGAGAGCCCCTTGAAGTTGACGATGCGGGCGTTGACGGCGATCTCCTCGCCGAACAGCTTCACCGACTTGGCCCCCTCCAGCAGCCGCCGGCCCAGGGAGCCCTCCGCCTGATAGCCCACGAACACCACGGCGCACTCGGGGCGCCACAGGTTGTGCTTCAGATGGTGGCGGATGCGCCCGGCGTCGCACATGCCGGAGGCGGAGATGATGATCTTGGAGCTGCGGTCCATGTTCAGAGCCTTGGACTCCTCGGTGGACTGGACCAGGGTGAGGCCGGGGAAGGTGAACAGGTCGTCGCCCCCCTGGAGGACCTCAATGGCCTCCTCGTCCAGATAGCCCCGTAAATCCCCGGAGTAGATGCGGGTGGCCTCGGCGGCCAGGGGGCTGTCCACGCACACCTGGAAGTTGGGGGCGCTCTTCACCAGCCCCTCGTCCTTGATCTCCCGCAGGAAGTACAGCAGCTCCTGGGTGCGGCCCACGGCGAAGGAGGGGATGATCACGTTGCCCCCCTGGGCGAAGGTCTCGTCGATGAGCTGGGCCAGGGCCTCGGTGTAGCTCTCCGGCGGCTCGTGGTTCCGGTCGCCGTAGGTGGACTCCATCACCACATAGTCCGCCGTGTCCAGATATTCCGGGTCCCGGATGATGGGCTGGTCTATGTTGCCCAGGTCCCCGGAGAACACCAGCTTCTTGGTGACTCCGTTCTCGGTGGCCCAGATCTCCACCATGGAGGAGCCCAGCAGGTGCCCCGCGTCCCGGAAGCGGATCTGCACCCCCTCGCACAGGTCCACCATCTGGCCGTACTCGGCGGTGACCACCTGCTGCATGGCGGCCTCCGCGTCGGCCACGGTGTACAGGGGCTCCACCTCGGGCCGGCCGGCACGCCTGCCCTTCTGGTTCTGCCACTGGGCGTCGCTCTCCTGGATGAAGGCGGAGTCCCGCAGCATAATGGACAGCAGCTGAGCCGTCAGGCGGGTGGCGTAAATTTCTCCCCCAAACCCCTCCTTCACCAGCAGGGGGATGCGCCCCGAGTGGTCGATGTGGGCGTGGGTGACGATGACATAGTCAATGTAGCTGGGGGCAAAGTCCAGGGCGTTGCCGTCGTGCTCGTCCCGGCCCTGCTGCAGTCCACAGTCGATGAGGATCTTTTTGCCGCCCACTTCCAGACAGTGACAACTGCCGGTGACCGCGTGGGCCGCGCCGAAGAATGTCAGCTTCATATGGATGCCCTCCTAAATGTAGTAGCTGGGTTCTTATCCACATTGTACCTCATAGGCGGGGGAAATTCCAGAACTATTTGTGAATTTCGACGGCTCTCCTCTCACAGCAGGCCGAAGTGCTCCAGGGCCCGGGCCACCCCGTCCTCGTCCACCGAGGGGGCGGCGTAGTCCGCCCGGGCCTTCACCTCATCGCTGGCGGTGCCCATGGCCACGCCGATACCCGCGTGGACCAGCATGGACAGGTCGTTCTCCCCGTCGCCGAAGGCCATGGACTCCTCCAGGGGGATGCCGAAGTGGTCCAGGATGGCGTCCAGGCCCCGGTCCTTGCCCCCGGTAGGGGGGATCACATCCAGGAAGTTGGGGTGCCACCGGGTGGTCTTCAGGTGGGGAGCCCGGTCCAGCAGCAGGCGCTCATGCTCCTTGTCCAAAAAGGTCACCGCCTGATACACCGTCCGCCCCAGGGCATACCGGGCCGGGCGGACAGGGGGCATGTCGATGGACAGGTCGGAAATGAACCGGCGGGTGTAGTCGTTGATGCAGTTCACATAGATGTCCTCCCCCTCCAGAAAGATGCAGGAGAAGGCGTCGTCCCCGGCGGCCTCCACCAGCTCCTCCACCGCCTCTGGGGGCATGGGGTTGCTGCGGAGCACCTGTCCCCCCGCCGTACAGTACTGGCCGCTGAGGGTGACCGCCCCGTCGAAGGAGAACAGTCCCTCCACACTCCGGAGCATGACCGGGTGCCGCCCGGTGGACAGAAAGAGCTTGATCCCCTTGGCGCGCAGGGTGTGGAGGGCCTCCAGGGCGGAGGCGGGGATGGTGTGGGTGCGGAAGCTCACCAGAGTTCCGTCCACGTCGAAGAAAATGGCCTTGACCATAGCAGAAAACACTCCTTCTTTCCCACCCTCTCTGTCTCTGAGCGGGAAATACTGTGCAAATCAGGATACCATAAATTATTCTTTGGGGCAAGTGCAGAGGGGATTTCGCCGCCTGCGGGCGACGAGTGACTTTGCCCATGGCGGCTCGTCGTCGCAAAGTCCACTCCACTCCGTTTCCGCCTGGCGGCGAAAACTGCGTTCGTTCCCTTGCTCCTCCTCTTCCCGGCGAACCCGCTTCGCTGGGCTTCGCCGGGAGCGACGAGGGATTGGGCAAAACGCCGCCGGGGACAGCTCCGATGAGCACTAGCGTGCTCATAGTCGCCTTTCCCCGGACCCCATTTACGGGGGTTACCCCTTGGGGTTTGCAGAATCCTTCCGGCGCACAAAATCAGGAGTGATTGGGTGCAATTCCGTCCGGCCCCACCAGGGGCCTGGGTTTGCAAAATTTGCTTTTGGCGCGGTTCCGCTTCTGCGCCTCTGTCTATCGAACCAACGCTCCCGGTTCGTTTTCGCCGTAGGGGCGACCCTTGCGGTCGCCCAAGAGTCTTTCCCTTCGAAGGGGGAACGTGCCGAGCGGATGAGGGTGAGCCCTGGAACCGCAGAGTCCCCCCAACGGGCCATGAAAGTGTCCGCCCAGAAAGTCACTCGCCGCCCGCAGGCGGCGAACCCCCCTGCAAAATTCCCACAAAAAATCCCATCTCCCACAGACATTTCCCCTCGATTGTAGTATAATCAACCCAAACACGCCGGTGAGGCAAAGGAGAGAGGACCATGACGCTGGACCAAAACCAGGTCCGCAAGGTTTTCCTGGAGGGGCTGCGCTTCTGCAAGTGGCTGCTGTACTCCGGGGCCACGGGCCTGCTGGTGGGGGCGGTGGCGGCCGCCTTCCACCTGGGCATCGACTGGGGGGCGGAGCTGCGGGGAGAGCACCCCTGGATCTTGTATTTTCTCCCTCTGGGCGGTATCGCTATTGTGCTGCTGTACCGCCTGAGCGGGATGGAGAAGGACCAGGGCACCAATCTGGTGCTCATCGCGGTGCGGGAGGCCGAGCCCATGCGCCTGCGCACCGCCCCACTGATCTTTGTGGCCACCATCCTCACCCACCTGGTGGGGGGCTCCGCCGGGCGGGAGGGGGCGGCCCTCCAGCTGGGGGGCTCCCTGGGGGCCTGGCTGGGCCGGGTGGTGCATCTGGACGCCAAGGACCGGCGGGTGATGGTCATGTGCGGCATGTCCGCCGCCTTCTCCGCCCTGTTCGGCACCCCCCTCACCGCCATGCTGTTCTCCATGGAGGTGGTCAGCGTGGGGGTGATGTACTACGCGGCTCTGGTGCCCTGCACCGTCTCCGCCCTCGCCGCCTTCCAGGTGGCCCAGGCCATGGGCCTCCACCAGTCCCCCGGGTATGAGATCGGCCTGGAGGCGGCCCTGGGCCCTGTCACCATGGTTCAGGCGGCCGCTCTGGGGATTTTGTGCGCCCTGGTGTCCATTTTGTTCTGCCAGGCGGTACACACCGCCCCCAAGCTGTACGCCCGCTTCCTGCCCAATCCCCTCCTTCGGGCGGCGGCGGGGGGCGCTCTGGTGCTGGTCCTCACCCTGCTGGTGGGCAGCCAGGACTACAACGGGGCGGGGGACGCGGTCATCCGCCGCATGCTGGCGGGGGAGACCATCCCGGCGGCCTTTCTGCTGAAAATCCTGTTCACCGCCCTCACTCTGGGGGCCGGCTTCCGGGGGGGCGAGATCGTCCCCGCCCTGTTCACCGGGGCGGCCTTCGGCACCCTGGCGGGTCCCCTGCTGGGCCTGCCCCACGGCTTCGGCGGGGCGATGGGGATGGCGGCGGTGTTCTGCGGGGCCACCAACTGCCCCCTCACCTCCCTGATGCTGGCCTTCGAGCTCTTCGGCGGCGGGAGCCTCCCCCTGTGCGCCCTGTGCTGCGGGGTGTCCTACATGCTCTCGGGCTACTACGGGCTGTACAGCGAACAGAAGATCGTCTACTCCAAATTCCGCACCCGGTGGATTGACCGGAAGGTGGAGTAACAAGGGAACTCCCCTCCACAGGCACGCTGCGGAGGGGAGTTCTTGTTTGGGGATAGCGGAATCAGCCGTCCAGCTGGGCGGCCACGCCCTCCAGATAGTTCACAGGCAGGTTCTCCGCCTGGCCCGCGTCGATGGCGGCGGCCACGGCGGGGTCGATGGGCAGCTGGGCCAGCAGGGGGAGCCCCAACTGCATGGCCTCCTGCTCCAGGTGGCTCTTGCCGAAGATGGCGTGCTTGGCGCCGCAGTCGGGGCACTGGAAGTAGCTGTAATTCTCAATGAGGCCCAGCACGGGGATGGACATCATCTGGGCCATGTGCACCGCCTTGGTGACGATCATGGACACCAGGTCCTGGGGGGAGGTGACCACCAGCAGGCCGTTCACCGGCAGGGACTGGAACACGGTGAGGGGCACGTCCCCGGTTCCGGGAGGCATGTCCACGAACATATAGTCCACCTCGCCCCACTCCACGTCGGTCCAGAACTGCTTCACCACGCCGGCGATGACGGGGCCCCGCCAGATGACCGGGTCGGTCTCGTTGTTGGTCAGCAGGTTCAGGGACATGATCTTGATGCCGCCGGGGGTGACGGCGGGCTGGATGCCGTCGTCGGTGGCCATGGCGTGCTCATGGATGCCAAAGGCGGCGGGGATGGAGGGGCCGGTGATGTCCGCGTCCAGCACGGCCACCTTGTGGCCCCGCTTGGCCATGGCGGCCGCCAGGGAGGCGGTGACGGTGCTCTTGCCCACGCCGCCCTTGCCGCTGATGACGGCGATGACCCGCTTGATGCTGGACTTGGCGTTGGCCGGGGCCATCAGGTCCCGGGAGGCGCAGTCCGCGCTGCAGGAGGAACAATCGTGCGTACAATCTGACATAGTAGGAAACTCCTTTCTGCCCACACACAAAAAAGGAGGGCATCAAACTCAAGGCTCCGGCGGACGCGCTGTCAGGGCGCGTCCGCCGGGCGCAGGGGGACAGTATAACCATTATACCGAGATTGGGAACATTTTCAAGGCGCAGAGGGGATGAACTTGAGAGAAAATTACGGCATCAGGGTATTCTCAGTCACCACGTCGCTCTGGCTGTCCGGGGTGGTGAAGTAGTAGGCCAGGATCTCCGCCGCCAGGGAGGCCAGCACCGAGCCGCTGCCGCCGTGTTCCACCACAAGGGAGATGGCGATCTCCGGGTCGTCATAGGGGGCGTAGCACACAAAGACGGCGTTGGAGTTGGAGGTGGAGCTCACCTGGGCGGAGCCGGTCTTAGCGCCCACCTCAAAGGGCAGGTTTTGGAAGGCGCTGGCCAGGGAACCGGTCCCGGTGGTCAGCTCCCGCATGCCCTCAGTCACCGCGTCCAGGTTCTCCTGGGCGATGTTGATCTCGCTCTGCACCTGGGGCTCGTACTCATAGACCACCTGGGAGAAGTCGCTGGACTTCACCATCTTCAGCAGGTGGGTGGAGTACCGGGTGCCCCCGTTCACCAGGGTAGAGATATAGTTGGTGAGCTGGATGGGGGTGACCTGGGTGCTCTCCTGGCCGATGG
>NBJMC04203__coassemble_730_pt1 | contig 16504 bp, 18 predicted proteins | sample NBJMC04203__metabat2_low_PE_021 | metagenome-assembled genome bin NBJMC04203 | reverse complement strand
GGGGAGATGTCGAGCGCAGCGAGACAGAGGGGATAGGGATTTGCCCCTCCCGCAAAGCCTTCCCCCTTCCAGGGGGAAGGTGCCGAGCGAAGCGAGGCGGATGAGGGTGGGCTCTGGAATGGCAGAACTTCCTCGGCGGGCCGGCCAGTGTCCGGCCCCTACGAAAAAAGAAACCGCTCCCAGATTCGCCGTAGGGGCGGCCCTTGCGGCCGTCCTCAGCCTTCCCCCTGGGGGGAAGGTGTCTGGCCGAGGGCCAGACGGATGAGGGGGCAGGTTTCGAAGGGGAGAACGTATGTAGGGCGCGGCCTCCCGGACGTGCCGCCTTATGGCATTCCGCAGGGGCGGCACACCGGGCCGCCCGCCTGCTTCTACGCCTGTCCGCAGATGGCGTGAATATCCCGGCACAGCTCCTCCACCGCCTGGGGCGTGGTGGCCCAGCTGGTGCAGAAGCGGACGACAGACCGCCCATCCTCCAGATCGGCCCAGTGGTTGAAGCTGTACTTCCGGGCCAGGGCCTCCCGCTGCTCCCGGGTGAGGACGGGGAACTGCTGGTTGGTGGGGGAGTCAAAGGCCAGCTCCACCCCGCAGGCCTGGAAGGCGTCCCGGATGCGCCGGGCCTGCTCCACCGCCCGGCGGCCCAGCTGGAAGTAGAGGCCGTCCTCAAAGAGGACCTCGAACTGGATGCCCAGCAGCCGTCCCTTGGCCAGCATGCCCCCCATGCGCTTGATCATATACCGGAAGTCCCGCTGGATGGCCAGGTTGGGGATGACCACCGCCTCCCCCAGCAGGGCCCCCACCTTGGTGCCGCCGATGTAGAACACGTCGGACAGCTGGGCCAGGTCGGCCAGGGTCACGTCGTTCTCCGGGGCGGCCAGGCCGTAGCCGCACCGGGCCCCGTCGATGTACAGGGGGATGTGCCGCTGCCAGCACACCTGGTGGATGGCCTTCAGCTCCGCCTTGGTGTACAGGGTGCCCAGCTCGGTGGGCTGGGAGAGGTAGACCAGGCCGGGCTGGACCGTGTGCTCGTGGCTGGGGTCGGTCCAGTGGGCGGCGCACAGCTTGGCGATCTGCTGGGCGGTGATCTTCCCGTCTTTGCTGGGGAGGGCCAGCACTTTGTGCCCGGTGGCCTCAATCGCCCCTGTCTCATGGGTGTTGATATGGCCGGTGCTGGCGCAGACCACCCCCTGATAGGGCTTTAAAATGGCGGCAATGACGATCTGGTTGGCCTGGGTGCCGCCGGATACAAACTCAATGGTGGACTGGGGCAGGCCGCAGGCCTGACGGATCAGGGTCTTGGCCCGCTCGCAGTGCTCGTCCTTCCCATAGCCGGGGGTCTGCTCCAAATTCGTTTCCAGCAGCCGCTCCAGGATCTTGGGGTGGGCCCCCTCGCCGTAGTCACATTCAAAACGCAGCATATGAAACCGTCCTTTCTTCTCACACAGCACTTGACTGGGCTGTTTTCAAAAAAACCATCCGCGCCCCGGTGGAGCGGTCCGGATCGTACCGGTACCCCAGCCCCTGAAAGGCGGGCAGGCCGTCTGGGTGGGCCGTCCCCGTCTCCGCCAGCCACCGGACCATCTCGCCCCGGGCCATTTTGCACAGGGCCCCCTTCTCCACCACCTTGCCGTCGGGGCGCGGCTCCCCGAATACGCAGGAGACCACCCGCAACGAGGGGGGCAGGTGGGGAAGGACCGCCCGGCTGTACTCCTTGGAGGCCAGGTCCAGCACCCAGCCGCTCTCCCCCGCCAGGGCCCGGGCCAGCTTCTCCCCCCAGAAGGCGTACAGGTCCCGGCAGCCGTCCACCGCCAGCCTGGCCCCCATCTCCAGCCGGTAGGGGGTCACCCCGTCGAAGGGGCGGAGCAGGCCGTAAAAGCCGGACAGGATGCGCAGATGCTCCTGGAGAAACTCGTATTGGGCCGTCTCGAACACCCGCGCGGCCATGGTCTGGTACTGGATGCCCACATAGGACAGGAGGGCGGGGGTGAGGCCCCGCTCCAGGTCCATGGTCCGCAGCCGCTCCACATTGAGGGCGGCGATGGCGTCGCTGCACTTCCACAGCTTCTGGAGCTCCGCAGGCGAGAGGTTCCGCAGGGCGGAGAGCAGCCGCCCGGTCTCCGGCAGAAACCCGGGCAGCCCCCGGGGCGGCAGGGTGTCTCGGTCCTCCCGCATCTGCTTGGCGGGGGAAATGATGATCCGCATGGCGGCCTCCTTTTGGGGAATTGATCCATATAAAACCGGCGTCTGTTTTATTATAATATTTTCGTGGGAAAAAACAAGGAAAAAGTCCTTGACCTTGACGGTGCGTCAACTGGTACCATAGGACCCGAGGAGGGATTTTGATGGAATACACGATCCGGGAGCTGGCGGACCTGTCCGGAGTGACCACCCGCACTCTGCGCTGGTACGACCAGATCGGTCTGCTCAAGCCGGGCCGGGTGGCGGAGAACGGCTACCGCTACTACGGCGCAGCCCAGGTGGACCGGCTGCAGGACGTCTTGTACTACCGGGCCCTCGGGGTGGAGCTGGCCCAGATCAAGGCCTGCCTGGACGATCCCTCCTTCGACCGGCTCGCCGCCCTCCGCGGCCACCTGACCGTCCTGGAACAGGAGCAGGCCCGGCTGGAGGCGCTGATTCGGTCGGTACGCAAGACCATTTCGGCACAGGAAAGGAAGGAACTTATGAACGATCAGGAGAAATTTGAGGCCCTGAAGCAGCGGGCGGTGGCCTGGCACGAGGAGACCTATGGCCGGGAGGCCCGGGAAAAATATGGAGACCGGGAGGTGGATGCGGCCCAGGATACCGTGCGAGCACTGACACAGGAGCAGTACCGGGAGTGGACCGGCCTGGGAGACGAGATCCTGCGCCGCCTGGAGGAGGCGGTTCAGCGCCAGACCCCGCCCGACAGCCTGGAGGGCCGGGAGATCACACAGCTCCACAGGCGCTGGCTGACCTTGACCGGAAATACCTGCGACCCGGCCAAACACATGGGGCTGGCCCAGCTCTACATCCAGGACGAGCGCTTTACCGCCTACTACGACCGGACGGTCCCCGGCTGCGCCCGCTTCCTCTGCGAGGCGGTGTGCCGCTGGGCAGATCAGATCTGATTTTTGCGCCGGGGAGGCCCCTCTCCCCGGCATTTCAAAAAAACAAAAAATTTTTTAAAAAAACACTTGCCAAAGATTCTCTTCTGTGCTATACTAATCAAGCCGTCAGGGGAGAGCCCCCTGTGGAAATGAGTTGCGGCTGTAGCTCAGTTGGATAGAGTGTTTGGCTACGAACCAAAAGGTCGCGGGTTCGAATCCCTCCAGCCGTACCATGACGAGTGTTCTTATAGCATTTGAAAAGCTGTAAGAACACTCGTCTTTTTCTTTTGTTTTCATCCGGCGATGGTGGATGGGGCGTAGTTGACGACTACGCCCTTTCTTGTGTTTACGGACACCTCCGGGGCGGGCAGCGGAATGAGGTCGGGGATCTCAATAACTCCTACGCAGTTATAGTGGATACGGAGCCGCTGCTCCCACACCCCGTCTATCTTCTCGGCGTTGAACACTTCGATCTTCTCGATGAGCTCGTTGAGCATCCGGGGCGTCAGCTTGCGGGCGCGGGTGTATTTGCGGACCAGGGAGATGAACATAGCCTCTGCCGGAACATACCGCTGGAACAGCGCAGAAAGCAGGATGCCGATTAGAAAATACAGCCCGGTCGCTTTGACATTCCGCCAAAGATTTTTTAGATAGCGCAGGAATAGATTGGGGTCGGTGTCCCTGCTTTTGGGCGCATCAAAGCCGGTAAAATCGAAAAACGGCTTGTCCCGATAAAAGAAATGCAACAACAGCCCGGCGGTAATACCGCAGAGGAAGCAGGAAACGATACGCACCGCCAGAACGGTGCCGCCCAGGGCAGCGCTGTAAACGATGAGCTGGGGATTTAAGAGGATGGAGCTCATCATAAAGGCCGCCAGCCAGCTGTCCCGCATCCCGCTTTTAGAAATTGAAGCGGCGATGGGGATCGTGCCGTACATACACAAGGGGGAGGCGATCCCCAATGCGCTGGCGGCTGCGATTCCCAAAACGCCCAGCCGTTTCCCGTTTAAGGTGCGAAAAGCACGGTGGATAGAGTCCTTGGCAAAGACGGAAACAGCCGATCCAATGACCATTCCCAGCACCCACCAGCCGAAGATCTGTTCCAGCTGGACCGTGAAGTAATACCAGATGTAAATGAATTCCCGGCTGAGAATTTCCACGCGCTTTCCTCCCTTCCCGTAAACTTATTGGCCCTGGATCTTCTGGTTGCCGGTGCCCCAGACGTGCTGCTCTTTTGCGGCGGCCGGGGTATTCTGTGCCATCACGCCCACCAGCTTGTGGGGGACGTAGGGTTCTTCCAGGTAGGCAACCTCCTCCGGCGTCAGGGTAAGCTCCACCGCCTTGGCCGCCCCTTCGATGTGGTGCAGCTTGGTAGCGCCCACCACCGGGGCCGTCACCTTGGTGAGCAGCCACGCCAAGGAAACCTCTGTCATGGAAACGCCCCGCTTTTCGGCAAGCTCTGCCACCCGCTGAATGATGACCGCATCCTGCTGGGCAGTTGCGTCATATTTGAATTTGGCGTAGCTGTCCTCCCGGAGCCGTTTGGAAGTCTCGCCCGGATGCTTTGAGAGCCGTCCACCCGCCAGTGAGCTGTACGGCGTCATGGCAATGTTGTCCTCGGCGCAGAGTTTTGCCATCTCCCGTTCTTCCTCCCGGAAGATCAGGTTGTAATGGCCCTGCACGGACACAAATTTAGCAAAGCCTTCTTTCTCCGCCAGGGCGTTGGCTTTGGCCAGTTGATAGGCAAAACAGTTGGAGATACCAATGGCGCGCACCTTGCCTGCCCGCACAATGCGGTTCAGGCCGTCCATGATGTCAAAAAGGGGCGTTTCGTAGTCCCACATATGATAGATATACAGGTCTACATAGTCCAGCCCCAGATTGCGCAGACTGGTGTCGATCATGTTCTGGATGTGTTGCTGACCGGTGATGCCTGCGGCGATCTCCTCCTGGGTGCGGGGCAGGAACTTGGTGGCTACCACCACATCCTCCCGTTTAGCGAAGTCCCGCAGGGCGCGGCCCAGATACTGTTCGCTGGTGCCGCTCTGGTAGCCCACGGCGGTATCAAAGAAGTTGACGCCCAGTTCCAGCCCCCGGCGGATGATCTCACGGCTGTGCTCCTCATCCAGCGTCCAGCTGTGCTGGCCGTTATGGGGATCGCCAAATCCCATGCACCCCATGCAGATGCGGGAGACGGTCAGATCGGAATTTCCCAGTTTTGTGTATTGCATCCTTCTCCCTCCTTACGCCAGCGCGTTGTAGGCCGCGTCATCCACCGGCTCACACCACTCGTTGGAGGCCGCCTCGCCGGGCACTTCCACCGCGATATGGGAAAACCAGCTGTCTTTTTTGGCCCCGTGCCAGTGTTTGACCTCTGCCGGGATGGTGACTACCATGCCAGGCATCAGGCTGACGGCTTCCTTGCCTTCCTCCTGATACCATCCCTCCCCGGCGGTGCAGATGAGCAGCTGACCGCCGCCGCTCTTGGCGTGGTGGATATGCCAGTTGTTGCGGCAGCCCGGCTCAAAGGTGACATTGGCCAGAAATACCGGGCACTTGCCTGCTTCCGTGAGCGGGTTCAGGTAAGAATTGCCAGTGAAATACTGCGCGTAGGCTGTGTTCGGCTGACCCAAGCCGAACACGTTTTCTTTGTCGAATTGCGCTTTGTCCTGAATACGCATAGGGTTTCCTCCTTTTTTGTCATTGTGTCTTGTATGGTTCAACCCGCATAAGCGGCGGGCCATGGTGGCAGGCCGTTTTTGTCCAGCCATGCCTGAAGAAGCTGCGGTAATTCCGCGCCGTCGTCCTCCAGGAACCCTAACGGCGTGCGGATCTCCGCTTTGGGACATAAGCGGGCAAGCTCGCGGTCAAAATCGCAGGGCACGCCGCCGCAGTGGGAATAAAACGGCAGCACAACCTTGCCGGCCAGGTCGTTTTTTGCCAGCCAGGCAGCCAGCGGCGGCGCGATGTGCCCGCACCAGTTGGGGGAACCGACAAAAATCACCGAATACCCCCTTGCGCTGGCCGCGCCGGGCAGCAGACGGGGGTGATAGCCCGCCTGTATCTCTTTTTGCACCTGTTCGAGCAGCTCCGGGAAAGCCATCGGGTACGGCTGCCAGGGGTAGATCTCGCATAAGTCGCCGCCGGTCAAGGTGCGGAGCGCCTGCGCGATGCGGTGGGTGTGGCCGGTATAGGAGTAGGATACGATCAGCGGTTTCTTCATTTTTTCAGTTCCTTGCCAAAGGACATACACGGGCCGATGACATCGCCGGTGCGCAGATACTCGTAGGTAGGCATTTCAAACAGCACCGGCTTGAGGGCACGGTAATCGAGCTTGCCCTGCTCATTCAACACAGTCTCCTCGGCATAAGTGGCATCGATGGTGCAGATAAAACTCTCGAAGCCCTTGGTGTTGTAAACATCCTCCACACTGCACACCATCGAGACCGGGGCCTGCGGGATCATCGGCACACCCGCATCGTCCACCACATAGTCAAACAGCGTGGATTTGTCCTCCTTGCTGCCGCTGACGCAGCCAGAGCGGTCTGCTTTCGGCAGCAGCGCCTCATCCACAATATTGATGGACAGCTTTTTGCTTTCCTTGATACCCTGGTTGGTATAGTGGGCACTGGCCAGGCTGACCATCACATGGTCGTGGCCGATGATGCCCACATGGCCGACCAGCAGCCAGTTGGGTTTGCCGTCTACCATCGCCCCCACGACAACAAGGGGCGTGGGATACAGGGCCAGTGCGTTCCCGATGTTCTTTTTCATAATCTGTTTCCTCCTAAAGCATTCTGCTTTTCTATGAGATTTGCGTTTTACTGTGTTTCGATCCCGTTGGCGCTCAGCCAGGCAGCCACATCGTCCGGCATACCGGCTCCGCCTGAATAATTGATGGCAAGCCCTTCTGCCAGGACCGCATCCGGCACCAGCTTGGCAATAGCTGTCTGGCTCTGCCCAAGACCGCCTCCGCCGTGACTGCAAAACGGCAGGATCGTCTTGCCGGCAAAATCGTATTCCTCCAAGAAGGAGGCAATCGGCATGGGGATCGAGGCCCACCAGTTGGGATAGCCCAGAATGATGGTATCATACTGATCCATATCTTCCACATGGGTGGAGAGTTCCGGCCTTGCCTGTTCATTTTGGTCCTGCTGCGCCTGTTCCAGCACGGTGTTGTAATCGCTGGAGTAGGGCTCTACCAGCTGGATCTCGAACAGATCGGCCCCGGTCTGGCGCTGGATTTCCTCCGCGATCCCTCTGGTGTTGCCGCCCCAGGAGAAGTAGGCGATCAGCACGCCGCCGTCGCCGCTGCCGAGGGGCTCTGCTTCCGAGCCGGAAACGCTGCCGGAACCCGTCACGGCATTCAGCACCAAACGCAGTCCAATATTGTAGTTGCTGTTTTCCTGGGGGAGCGCAGCCCGATATGCACTGCGCAGGTTTTTGGCGAAATCATTCCACCCGCCGCCCCGATACACGCGGCGGGTACCGCTCTGCGGGCCGGTGGGGTCGGTTTGCGCTTCGGTGCTGTATTCTCCGTAGTAGTCCCAGACCCATTCGCCCACATTGCCGTGCATATTGTAAAGGCCAAAGGCGTTGGGCGAAAAGCTGTTCACCTCCACCGTTGTCTGGCGGTAGACGCCGGGCTGCGTTTCCAGGTTCCCCTGGTTGAAGTAGTTATCCTCGATCATATAAGGATAATCGCCCCAGTAATTTGATTCCTCGGCGCTGATGGATGTCTCGGTGTTGAACGGCGTTTCCGTCCCGGCGCGGCAGGCATATTCCCATTCCGCCTCTGTGGGCAGACGGTATCCGTTGGCGCTTCGGTCCCAGCTCACACTGGTTCCGTCAACGGTATAGGCCGGGGTAAGGCCCTCTTGTTCGCTGCGGGCGTTGCAGTACGCCACCGCATCCAGCCAGGATATATTTTCCACCGGCAGGTTTTCGCCGGAAAAATTGCTGGGGTTCTCACCCATCACAGACTCGTATTCCTGCTGTGTCACCTCGTAGGCGCTCATATAAAAATCGCTGACGGTGACGGAATGCTGCGTTTCATCCGCGCTGCGCCACGCTTCGCTTTCCGGGCTGCCCATGTCAAAGGTGCCGCCGGTGATCAGCAGGAAATCTTCCGGCACCTGAACTTCCTCCGTCTGCGGTTCCTCAACCACAGTCAAAGACGGGGCGGATTCCGGCGCGGCAGATTCCGGCTCCGGCGCTTCTGAACTACACGCCGCCAACGACAAGGTCATAATAACGGCCATCCATAAACGAAACCATCGCTTCATACGGCTACCTCGATTCATCAATATTTACCAGTTCGTATTCCCGGCTGCCAAGCCCGATTGCTTCCGCGTGTTCCAGTGTCAAAAGCCCGTTCCGGCTTTCAATGCGCTGGACAAGAGAGGCTCCATCCTCGGCGTTGTAGACCAGATCAATGCACGCCTGGTCTACGGCTACCAGGTCAAAGGATGCCAGAATGCCGATGTCGTGCATATCCGGCTCGGCGGGGTTCCCGTCGCAGTCGCAGTCTACGCTCAGCCGGTTCATCACATTGATGTAGAGCATATTTCCACCCATCGTATCGGCAACAGATTTAGCGGCTTCTGCCATCGACTCCAAAAAGGCGTCCTGTTCGCCGCTCCACATACTGCCCCCGGTGCCGCCGGAGTGGATGTGCGCTTTCCCTTCGGAAGATGCGATACCAATCGAAATGTTTTTGATCGCGCCGCCGAACCCGGCCATCGCATGGCCTTTGAAATGTGACAGCACAACAAAATAATCGTAGTTCTCAAAATGGGAACCGACGTAGTTTTCCGTCAAACGGGTCCCGTTGGACACCGGCAACGTCATGGAGCCCTCTGCATCCATAATGTCCACATCCGCAATGGCTGTGTAACCGTGATCCTCGGCAAGCTGCATATGGTATGCGGTGTTGGCGCGCTGGCCGCCGTAGGCCGTATTGCACTCCACAATGGTGCCGCCCATCGTCTGCACCAGCTCTCCTATCAGTTCCGGGCGCAGATAGTTGCTGCCGGTTTCGCCGGTGCTGAGTTTAACAGCGATATTACCATCCGGGAGGGCGGCTCCCAGAACTTCATAAACCGCCATCAACCCTTCCGGGCTAATGTCGGTGGTCATATACACCACCGGCACATCCTGTGATTCCGGCGTCTCCTCTGTTTCTTCCTGAGAATCCAGAGACTCCGTATCTGCTTGTGGCGGCAGCGGAATTTCGTCTGATGCGGATGGGCTGGACGGAGCAGTGATGCTGCTGGAGGATGCCGGCCGTCCATTTTCGGAGCAACCACCCAACAAGCCAGCACAAAGCAGCAGACTGAGTACGAAGGAAAATTTGCGTCTCACAGTTTTCCTCTCCTTTCCACCAGGCTTTTGCCAGAGCTCTTTCCGGCCCAGTTTCCGACCAGGCGCATACCATAATAGGCCAGGGCAATAAACATCTCCATCATGGCCAGATAATCGAGATAAAACAGCCCGACAGGTTCGCTAAAATCCAAGAACACAAACTGGGTGCGTACCAGCATATAGGTGAGCAGGTCGCGCCGGATCAATGCGGTCGCCCCATACGCCGCGATCCCGCCGCTGAGAACGGGCAGAAGTACCTGCCGGATGCGGGAGGGACGCCGCAGGCGCAGCGCCTTTCTTGCCAGCGCCACAAACATTCCCCAATGCAGCCCCAGGTGCAGCGCCATCAGCACAAAGCCCCAATGGGAAGCTGCCATGTGCAAAAGCCGTGCAAAGGACATCCCGCCATGAAGATCCATAAAGGCAAATACATGGTTGGAAAGCAGGATGCCGCTGACCATCAGGCCGATCATAACATAAGCCTCCTTGCCGGAAAGATCCTGCCATTTTGGAAGCAGCCGGTCAATAAAAATCTTCATCTGTCCGCTCATTGTCAGGAAATAGGTGGGGGAAGCGAGGACAAGCACATCGCAGTCCGATACTTTTTGCAGAATGACGGTCATATCGTCTTTCTGAACGCAAGCCCCCGTTTTGAAGCAAGCGTAGCACGCCCGGCAAGGATGCACGTCGTTTTCCCGCAGGGAAATTTTCTCTACCCGGTGTCCCGCTTCTCTGGCTCCGCGGATAAATTCATCGCATAATAAATCGGAGTTGCCCTTTGCCCGCGGACTGCCGTTCACGATCAGAACGTTCATTTCGTGTCCCTCCTTATTTCAAACTGGTCAGTACCGGATTGTTCAGGTAGTCATAGACCCGCTTGACCTCACTGATTTTTCGTGTATCCAGCATAGAGGGACAGTTTTTGTCCAGAGATGCTATCTTCTCCATGTCGTCTGCATCCAGAGTAAAATCCCAGATGTTCAGGTTTTCCTCCATACGTTCCCTGTGAACGGACTTGGGAATCACGATGACACCCTGCTGCACATTCCAGCGCAAAATCACCTGCGCCGGCGTTTTATGGTGTTTTTGCGCGATCCTCTGCAAAACCGGCTCGGTAAACATACCTTTCAAGCCCTCGGCAAAGGGAGCCCATGCCTCCGGCTGGATCTGCATCTCTCTCATCAGCGAAAGTTCCTCGGCCCGCTGGTAATGGGGATGGCGCTCCACCTGATTGATCTGCGGCTTAATCTTCGCGTTGTAGCAGAGATCCAGCAAACGATCCGGCATAAAGTTACACACGCCAATGGCGCGCACCTTGCCTTCCTGGTAAAGTTCTGCCAAAGCCCGCCAGGAACCGTAATAATCCCCAAACGGCATATGGATCAAATAGAGGTCGAGATAGGTAAGCCCCAAATCATCCAGCGATTGCGAAAAGGCTTCTTTGGTCTTTTCATAGCCCATCTGCTGGATATAGGCTTTTGTGGTGATAAACAGTTCTTCGCGGGGAACGCCGCAGCTGCGGATTGCCCGACCTACCGCTTTTTCATTTTGATAGGAGCTGGCCGTATCGATCAGCCGGTAACCGGCAGCGATAGCATTCTGTACCACCTGCTCGCAGTCATCCTCCGGGATTTGAAATACGCCGAAGCCCTCCAGGGGCATTTTGACGCCGTTGTTAAGTGTGATATATTCCATACGGTAAAAACCTCCTGATAGGCAAAATGAGCGTGCATTCCGTCTGCACGCCCACTTTGCTGTTATTTCAATCGATTGCCAAGGCTGTACGCCTGCTGGGGATACTGAGAGTGCTGCGTCATGGAAGGCGTGCCGCAGCCGTAACCCAGCACCATGCCCATATCCGTCAGGTTCAGGTAGCGTACCAGCGTTTTATAGTGGGCTTCCAACGCTTCAAAGGTCCAGTCGTCGCTGTTCCAGGCCACGGCCAGCAGCGCCGATTTCATGCGTTTGCGCTGAATGGAACTGTTGAAAGCGCAAAAGCGGTCGATCATGGTTTTCAGCTGGCCGCTCATCCCGTAGTAGTACAGCGGGGTGGCAAACACCAGCATATCGGCGGCGAGAATTTTCTCGCGGATGGCCTCCACATCATCCTTCTGTACACAGGGGCCCTCGTAACCGCAGCGGATGCAGCCGGTGCAGGGATGGATGTCGGCATGGGCGGTATCTATGATCTCTACACTGTGCCCGGCTTCCTCCGCGCCACGCCGGAAGCAGTCCGCCAGAAGATTGGAAGAACCGTTCTTATTCGGGCTGCCCGTCAAAACAACAATGTTCATAGCAAGCGCCCCCTTTACTTCATTTCTTTTTCCCAGTAACGGATCACGTCCAGCTGCATCTCATCGGCCAGCTGCTCCATCCGGGCGATCTCCTCCTCGGACAAAATCAGTGCCGCCGCCTTGGCCGCGTCCTGCACCTGGTACACTTTGGTGACGCCGATGATGGGCAGCGTGCCTTTGGAGATGGCCCAGGCCACCGGGACCTGCGCTGCCGCCACACCGTGGGCCTCTGCGATCTCCTTCAGGCAGGCATTCAGCTTTTCCAGCTTGGGCAGCATGGGGTTATAGACCGCGCCCCGGTCAGAATCTGCCGGGAAGGGATGCGCTGTATCATATTTGCCGGAAAGTGCACCCTGTTCCAGCACCATGTAGGCATAAAAGGTAATACCGTTCTCCTTGCAGTAATCCAGAATGCCGGAAGTTTCCGACGAACGGTTCAGCAGGCTGTAATGGTTCTGAATGGCCGAAATTTTCAGCCCCTCCGCCTCCAGAATGGCCGCGGCTTCCTTGATCTCCGCAAGGTTGTGGTTGGAAAGCCCGATCTGACCGATCCGGCCGGATTTGGCGAGAGGGATCAGCTTGCGGGTCCATTCCGGCGCACCTACCGGGTTATGAATCCAATAAACATCCATCGTGTACGTCCCCAGCAGAGTGGCGCTGGTGTCAAACATAGCCGTCACTGCGTTTTCGGCATTCGGGTCGGCGCACTGGGGCGTGAATTTGTCCGAAATCAGGTAGCTGTCGCGGGGTACCGTGCGCAGAAATTCCCCCAGCACTTTTTCTGAAGCGCCCATGCCGTAGGCATAAGCGGTGTCCCACAGATTCAGTCCTGCGTTCATCGCTGCATCAAAGACAGGGCGCAGGTCGGCAGCCGTCAGATTGCCGCCAAAGGTGCCATCGTTACCCCAGGCCCATGCGCCAAGGGCGATTTTAGGAAATGTCTTTTTCTGTTCCATATTGTTTCCTCCGATTCGATCATTTTTCTTGCAGCAGCTCTTTGCAGGCATTCAGCGCGTTGAACAGCCGCGGGATACCCATATAGCCGCTGGCGTGAACAAGCGCGCAGACCACTTCCTCGCGCGTGTTGCCCGCCTTCAGCGCGCCCTGCACATGGCTTTTGAGCTGCACTTCCGCGCCGCCCAGCGCCGCCAGCAGCACCACGGTCAGCAGCTCGCGGGTCTTGCCGTCCAGGCCGGTGCGGGTGTTGAAATCCCCAAAGCACAGCTCGGTCAAAAAGCGGGGCACGGCCCGGGCGAAATCGCCGGGCAGCCAGGTGTAGCGGGCGGCGATCTCATCCCCATACAGGGGCGCTTGGATCGCCAGTCCTTTCTGATACCGCTCGTCCTCGCTTTCGCCAGTCAGCGTCGTTTGGCTGGGCAGCGGCAGCTCGATGCCGCTGGCGGTGAACACCTCGTTCATCGTAGAGATGGCGTTGAGCGTCTTGGGGAAGCCGATAAACGGCGCGCACTGGTAGACGGCTTCCCGGATTTCCACCGGCGTGCACCCGGCGTTGAGGCTGGCCCCCACATGGGCTTTGAGCTGGGGCAGGGTGCTGAGGGTCGTCAGCACCGTGACAGTGACCAGTTCCCGCAACCGGTTATCGAGGCTGCCGGTGTAGCAGACATCCCCAAAAATGTAGCCCTGCAAGATCTGCATGAACGCACCGTCGGTGCCTTCGTTTCCGGCGGCGTGGCTGTGGAACAGCTCCTGCATTTTCTGTTCGGTTCTTTCTTTGCGGTTCATACGATTCCTTCCTTTCTCATTTCAAAGGCTTTGCGCCCACTGTTTGAGCGACGCTTCCGGGGGGTTCCCATTGAGCAGGCCGCCTGCCACGATCTTGGCGCCGGGGCAGCTGGAGGCAAGCTCTGCGGCCGTTTGCCCCAAACCGCTGCCGCCGGAAGTTGCAAACAGGACGATGGTCTTTGCGGCGAAATCATAGCTTTCCAAAAAGGTGCGGATGATATGGGGCGCGGTGTACCACCAGATGGGGAACCCCAGGTAGATGCGGTCATAGCCCGCCACATCCGCCGCATGGTCTGCCAGCGCCGGGCGGGAGGACGGGTCGTTCATCTCCACCGAACTGCGGGAGCGTTTGTCCTGCCAGTTCAAATCGGCGCGGGTGTAGGGTTCGGCAGGTTTGATCTCATACAGGTCGCTGCCGGTTGCAGCCGCCAGCTTTTCCGCCACACGCCGGGTCACGCCGCTGGCCGAGAAATAAGCCACCAATGTTTTGCGCATAAATTTCAGCCTCCTTGCTGAGTGATTTGTTTTTGTTATTCCACCGCTTCGATGGTGATCGTCCCGGACATCTGGGAGATCAAATCTCCGCCCGAAATGACCTGCCCCAGCTCGAACAGCCCCGGATTTTCATTGTAATCTCCATAGAAGAACACTACATCGCCCCAGGGTTCATAGTAGGCCAGTGTTCCGGCACCAGCCTACGCTAGCGGGGAATCTGCCGTATCCAGCGGCGTGAACGGATAGAAGATTTTTTCGTTGGTGCTGTAATCTTCCACCTCAATGGTCATGGGCAGCTGGATCAGCAGCGAGTGCGCAGCCGGGCTGTCGTTCAGTTCACACAGGATCTGGTTTTCGCCCCAGGTAACGGCGATCTGCGTCATCGAAGTCCCCTCGCTTTCATCGGAAGTGTTCGGCCGGGAAAAGCCAAGGTTTTCCACCCAGGCTTGTATGGCCTGTTGCGAGGAGGGCGCTTCCTCCTCATAGCAGTCAAAAATGTTGTCGGAGATCACAGCTTCCGGCGCGGCTTCGGCGATCTGTTCCACACTGTTGGCAAGACCCCCGGTGCCATGCGAGCAGAACAGGTAGACATCCTTGCCGGAAAGGTCATTTTGCTCGAGAAAGCTCAGCAGGGCCATCGGCGCGCCGTACCACCAGTTGGGATACCCTAGGAACACGGTGTCGTACTGATCGAGATTCTCTACCGTTTCCTGAAGCTCCGGGCGGATGCCAGCGCCGCGTTCCTCGTTGGCGCGTTCCAGGCAGGCGTCCCAATCGCCGGGGTAAGGGTCTGTGACGCGGATGGAGAACAGGTCGCCGCCGGTTTCCGCCTGCACCCAGCCCGCCAACTGCTGGACATTGCCGGGCACGACAACGCTGGGGGAGGCGACCGCATCCACTTCCTCGTCCCCTTCCAGATACACGGCGTTTTCCGCCCAGGTGAAATAGGCCACCAGGATATTACTGTCCGCCGTTTCTGCGGTCGTCGGGGGCTGTTCTTCCGGCGGCGTTTCGCTGGCGGCTTCCTGCGGTTCCGATGCACCTTCCTCGATTTCCGGGAGCGGCGGCGCAGAGCTTCCATCGCCGCCGGTTTGGCTGCACGCTGCAAGGCAAAGCATCCAGGCCGCCGCCAGCAAAAGGGAAACAAATTTTTTCATAGGCGTTGCCTCCTTACTTTTTACAGAAGCGTTTTTCTTTTCTGATTTCATTATAGGCGCGCACCTGTTTAATGTCTAATGCTTATATTTTATTTTTATCCATGCGGATAGCGAATGAAAAAGCATCAAAAAGACCTCCGGGGAAAGCCCGGAGGTCTGGTAAGAAACGTTATTCGATTTGGGCCCGCAGCAGGTTGATCTCCTGGATGAACAGGGATGTAGCCGGGGAAAACAGGTTGTTTTTCTTCCACACCAGTACGCTGTGGGTCATACGGCGTGGCTCCAGCGGGATAAAGCGCAGCCGCGGGTCGCTGCGGATGGCCAGCGCGCCGTCCATGCAGAAAGCGCAGCCCAGCCCTTCGGCTACCATCAGGGCAGCGTTGGAAAGCAGTGTATAAAACAGCGGGATGCGCAGTTCGCCTTCCTCGCGCCCCAGCCAGTGCAAAATCTCCACCCGGATGTTTTCGCGCAGCGGTAAAATCAGCGGGTAGGGTGCCACATCGTCCGCCGTCAGCGAGGCCTTGGCGGTCAGCGGGTGATCGTCCCGTACCAAAAGGCCCCAGGTATCCTGTTGGGACAGACGGACATAGTCAAACCGGGTCACGTCAATGGGTTCCAACAGCAATCCAATATCCACGAGTCCTTTCTCCAGGCGGTCTTTTACATTATCCACCGTTTCGTTATACAGTGTAAACTGTACCGCAGGATACTTGTCCGAAAATTCTTTGATGAGTTTTGCCAGCGTCTGGCCGCCGACCGCTTCCGATGCGCCGATCACGACCATGCCGCTGACGGCGCCCTGCCGCTCGGCAAAATTCTTTTCCAGCCGGTCTGCCAGTTCCACGATCTCCTGCGCCCGCTGGCGGAAAAAGATGCCGTCGTCGGTAAGCGTCAGCCCGTTTTTACCGCGCAGCATCAGCGTCACGCCGAGTTCGCGTTCGAGGTCCATGATCTGCCGGCTCAAGGTCGGCTGGGTCAGGTGCAAAATGTCCGCCGCGCGTGTGATGTTGCTCTCCTGCGCAGCCGCCAGAAAATAGCGGAGTGTACGAAGTTCCAAAGCTGCGCCCCCTTCCTTTGCTTGCTTTTATCATAAACCAAGCGCGTGAGAAAGGCAATATCGTATCCGATCCATAGGATAATTTGATGGTTTAGGCATAAAAGCGAATACAGCACCCTCTTTTAGGCCATTTTCAAGCCTCTGAATTGTAGTATTAGTAGAGGGAGAATACGAGAGAAGGGTTACGGTAGCAAGCACAGCAAGTGTAGCCACACTTGCGAATTTTCTGTTTAAGGGGGACCCCTGCCCCTAAACAGAAAAATTGCTTGCTGGGATAGTCCCAGACCCTTATGAGGAAACGGAGGCACACAC
>NBJMC04203__coassemble_581_pt1 | contig 19851 bp, 27 predicted proteins | sample NBJMC04203__metabat2_low_PE_021 | metagenome-assembled genome bin NBJMC04203 | reverse complement strand
CAAAACCGGACGCTCATCCGTTGGCAACCTCTCCTCCACGCTCACCCACTCGTTCTGCGGGGTGAGGGTGGGAATTGCGTCCGGGTTCCGCATGGCTGACCTGGCAATGTTCAGCCCCTTATTTACGCCTTTGGAAAACGCCCCGGTTTCTTTCACAAGTTGTTCGCTCAAAAACCGATATGCCGCTTCGTTATCAATCGCCCTTGCCATCTTTCATCGCCTCCAATCTCTCCAACACCATCTGCACGGCCTCGTCCGTCAACGGGCGGGAACAATGCGGGCAAAACTTGATTTTCTGCGATTTACAGTGCCCGGTTGCCAGCTCTCCGTTCTGGATGCTGTATGCCCCGAACTTTTGAACATAGCCCTCGCCATCTTCCTTGCAGTACGGACACCCAAACCACACCTTCTCCACCTGCTCCCGGCTGACGGGGCGGAGGGCGGAGAGGGCAATGTCGATTGCCTCAATCTCTCGTAATTCATCGGCTTTGACTGTTGCATTTGCATGGTTGGCAATTACTTTGCAATATCTTTGCCGTTTCCGCAGTATCTCAGTTGCTTCTTTCAGCGTCATCATGGCTTGGCCTCCTTTTCGTCCCTTTTTATTGTCCAGTCAACTGGGATACGTGTCTTTAAGATACAGCCATCATCTCCATCAAATCTGCAACCGCTACATGAAAACTGTTTGGCGCAATATCCTTTCAGCCTTTTATAAGCCCTGTCCACTGGGTCAATGCGCTTAAATAAATTCATTCAATCCCCTCCAGCATCTCCATCTTAGGCCGAAAAACAACCACCATCGACGGAAACGGCGCGCTGTTTTTGCTTCCGCCAAATTTTAAGCGACCACGGATAAAACGGATCTCTGCCTTGCCAAGTATGTAGTCGTGGAACCACCTTGTATCCGTCCTTGCCGGTAAAAGCATCACAATGTAGTTGTTGTTTCGCCTGTTTTCTTCATGTGCCTTTCGCACCCATTTCCCTATGTTTCGCCCATACGGAGGGTTACACCATACCACACCGTCCCATGGTTGAGATAGCCCGTCCTGTTCTGGTGTGTAGTATCTCTCGCATTTGGCGTTTTGTGGGAGTGCACAGGCATCAAGGTCAAAGCCAAACTCAGCGTCCAGCCGGTCAAAGAGGTCCTGCGGGGTTTCCCACAAATCGCTGCGGCTCGAAAACATTACATCAGTGTTCATCCAGCATCTCCATCTCCTCCGCTCAATCTTCCTTGATACGAACAGGAAGAACCATTTTTATGTCCTCCTTGTTGGTACGGAGAAGAATGGGTTCTGTATTGCCACGAAATTCCAAAATAACCGGTTGTCTAAAAGTCTCACCAGCGGATACCTTGGCCGCTTGCAAGGCGGACAGAAGATAGTTCCCATTAAAGCCAATCCGGTATTTTACATCGGTAGTCGGAATTGCCTTCTCCCATTCAAATCCACTGTCCTGCGGCTGGGTGTAGCCAAAAGAAAGCCCACAACACCGAATCACAGCCTCTTTCCCATCCTCGGTCAAAGAGATGGTTGCATACTGCTTGTTCGGAAGTTTGGTATTGCTCTTGATGAACGCCACAAAGTCCTCTTCGCAATCACTGATAACGGAATGCTCTACTGACATCCGGAATCCATCAACAGCCATTGCCACAACCTGATTTTCTTTTGCATGAAACTCCAATTTTATGTACTGGTGGCAGGGTCTATGGTCACTATCGCTCACAAAAGACTTGGTCGCCGCAATCAGGCGGTTCAAGTCGTTGGTGTAGATTCTTGCCGATTTCATGTCGTTTCCTCCAATTTCTTCAATTCCTCCGCGCTCAGAATCGGTGCGCGGGTGTTCCAGGCGAGGCGGGTTTCATAATAGTCATAGCTCCAAATGGAAAAGTCAATTCCGCACTCGCACTCGATGCTAACCGGATCGCCACCACTATCAGGGTCATAGAAGGTTGGCTTCCAGTCCTCTGGACCGTGCTCCTTTGGTGTTCTACCGCACATACACGGCACCAGCACCCCCGCATCCGTCAGCCGCTTCGCCGCCTCTTTGTTTCCAAGCAGGGCTAATTTGATGTCATCCATGTATAATCCCTCTCTCTATGTCAGAAATAGCTTTAAACACGGGGTAGAACTGCTGTGGGACTACGGCGTTTCCGAGGCATTTAAGTCTGTCCACCCGATTGGGAACCCCATTAACCACTCTACGAACGTTGGGTTCAGCTGGCCACCATTCCCCTGCGACATATTTCTGCGCTCTTCCTCCGTGATCTGCCCGGCTTCCCCCAGCTTCTTCAACTGCCGGAAGTTCCCTGTTCCCCCGCAGAGACCGGCTCCCGTTGTCGGCGTTGGGTACATCATCGCCACAACATCCAGGCTCGGTCCTCCGTTCCCATGCCTCTCTCCGCGTCCCCTCGCATTCTGCGCTTTCGGCGTGGGCCACATCTTTACCATCCCGCTCAAATTCGGTTCGCCTCGGCTGTTGTGATAAAACTCCCGGTTCGCGGAATCTGACGCAATCGGAGTTTTCCAAAGAATTGGCTCTCCGTCTTTCCCTGTTATATTTTTCTTCCAGCGCTCTACACCCGATAATCGCGCATCTGTCCCTCCGGTGCGGCGCGTCAACGGCACAAGCCGGAATAATAAGCGCTTGGACGGTGTAACCTTCGTTTTCCAGGTCAGTGTACACCTGGTCGAGCGCCATATTGACGATCCCAGCAACATTCTCACCAACGACCCAAGCTGGCCGGAGTTCTGATATGACTCTAAGCATTTCAGGCCAGAGGTAACGGTCATCTTCCTTGCCTCTTCGCTTCCCGGCAACGCTGAATGGCTGGCAAGGGAATCCTCCTGAAATAACGTCAACTGTTCGCATTCCTGTCTTTTCATAAAAACTCTCTCCTGTCAATGTACGAATATCCCGCCAGCGCGGCACATCTGGCCAGTGCTTTTCCAGAACCTTTGTCGGGTAGTTCGCCCACTCGCACTGCCCCACCGTTCGAAACCCAGCCATTTCCGCCGCCAGGTCAAGCCCACCGATGCCGGAGAACAAGGAGAGGTGGGTCAGCTTCGCCGCCTCGTGGTCGCCAAGGAGGGCGCGCTTAATTAACTGTTCCAAGTTGGCTTTCCACCCCTTCCAAAATTCCCGGGCAGATCGTTTCGTCTCCGCCACGACCGCACTGTTGAGACACACCGCCCAATCTCGGTTGCAATCTGACTGTCACTGGCTCTGGCCCGATACATCCTCTCCATGATTTCCAGTTCCTGCTCCGTCAGATCATTTCTCGCCCTATTGGGACGCAGTCCGTTTTTCTGCCTCCAATAAACTATAGTTGTCGGCGTGAGGAAAAGCCGGTCGCCAATCTCTTTATCATTCAGTCCCTTCTGATACAGGGCCATCCTCCGCTTGTTTTCCTCGTTCGTCAGCATGGTCAATCCTCAACTCCTTCCAATACCACCCCGTGCCAGAAAGCCCCCTTCCGGCCGTAGTGCATATACCGGGCCACCGGTGCCTGGTACACCAGCCGGGCCGCCGGTCTGCCGCACACGGGGCAATAAATGCTGTAATACTGGGGCTTCGGCCAGAGGTCATCCGGTTCCGCCCGTTTCATCCCTGCCCCCTGGGGACCACGCTGACCACATAGCCGCCATTCTCCAGATCCTTCCGGGCGTGGAGGAGGTACTGTTCCGCCATCCGGCCCGCGTCGATGTCCGGAATCCGAAGCCGCCAGCCCACAGTCTCGCCGGTCTGGCCGTTTTTGACTGCCTCCCCGTGCTCCAGGGTGGCGGCCATCAGCACGCCGTCCATGGCCCGCTGGAGCTCCAGCGCGCCCTCCTGGGTCTCCATCAGCTGCTTGTCCTGTCCCTTGCACATGGTCTCCAGCCGGGCGGCGTACCGCTCCGCCTCCGCCAGCTTCTTTTTCAGCTCCTTGATCTTATCCACGTTTCTCACAGTGATCTTCCTTTCGTTCATAGTATCGAAGTAGGGAGGCAGCCACGGAGCATGCTTTCCATCCGCTCTGGGCGGCGCAGTACCGGTCCGCATACTCCGTGGCGGCTTTCCGGTCCGGGAACACCATTCGCCCACCCTCGCAGTGAACGCACAGGCGCTCGTCCCACTTGAAAAAGGGACATGTCCATGTCCGATTTGACCAGCCCACCGGCCTCACCTCCCTGCTTTAGTCCCAAACTCCTGCGTCTTTGAGCAAAGCATTCCACTGGGCAATGGACATGCCCTGGTCCAGCGCTTCCCGCATGCTGGGCAGCCCCCGCTCCCTCAGTTCCTGGTGCCACTCCTGCTGCCAGGCCTCCAGCTCTTTTTTCCGTTGCTCCTGCGTGGCCTGCATCTCGGCCACGGCCTCCTCCCGGGCTTTGGCGATGGCCTCCGGGTCCACCACGGTCTCCACGGCCACCTCCACCGGCTGCTCCTGGAGCATACGCAGTTTTTCTTCCATGGCCCGCGCCCGGCTTCCGGCTGAATCCGCGTCCGCCCGGGCGCTCTCCAGCAGATTCTGGGTGGTCCGCATATCCTCGGCCATTTTGGCCCGGGCCTGCTCGGCAACGGAGGCGTCCGCTTTGGCCGCCTCGGCGGCCTTCCGGGCCTCGTCCCGCTCCTTGATGGCCTGCTCCAGCTGGCGGGCGGACATGTCGATCACATTGTGGTCCTCCACAAACTCCTCCCGCTCCTCCTCCGGAAGCGCCAGGAGCATCAGCGCTTTTGTAGCCCCTAAATCCGCCAGCGCGGACGGATTTGACCACTTTTGCGCCAATCTCATAAACTTTTGGGCGGTCCGCTCGGAAAACTCCACCCGCTCATTGAGCCAGGGGAGCCACTCCCCATGGGACAGCATCCCCTTTGCCTCCAGCAGCCGGCGGCCGATGTCCAGGATGACCTCGCCGCCCCGCTGCTTGAGCTCCAAAATCTCCCCCGTGATGGCCTCGATGGTCCGGCTCTCCGCCGGCGCCTGGGCCTCGACGGTCTCTATCTGTCTCGTGGTACTCATCCATCAAACCTCCATTTTGGTCTGCTCTTGTTCCGGCTCGGCCTGGAAATACCGCCGCGCCGCGTCTCTCGGGTCGTTGCTCATGGCCGTAAATTTGGACACGGCCATGGAAAATGCCAGCTCACACGTCCCGGTTGCCCCGTGCCGGTTTTTGTCCAGGATGACCTGGATGGGCTCCGGCTCATAGGCGGGCCGGTCGTCCGGGTCGTAGTACGCCTCCCGGTACAAAAAAATCACTCCGTCGGCGTCCTGCTCCAGCGCCCCCGTATCCCGCAGGTCGGAGAGCTGCGGCCGCTTGTCCCTCCGCCCCTCGTTGGCCCGGTTGAGCTGGCACAGGGCCAGCACCGGGAGCCGGAGCGCGCGGGCCATCGTTTTCAGTGCCCCGGAGATCTCCGTCATATAGTTGTACCGGTCGCTGTTGCGGTAGCTGTTGGCGCTGGGTGTGATTTTGCCCACATAGTCAACCACCACCATGGCCAGCCCCTGGACCCTCCGGGCCAGCGCCTCGATCTGCTCCACGGTGGCCCCGGGCCGCCGATTGATGTACAGGGGGATCTTCTCCAGCTTCCCGGCGGCGTCCGCCATTTTGGCGTACTCATGCTCCGAGAGCCGCCCCATCAGCAGCCGGTTGGCCGGGACCCCGGACAGCCGGGCCACCCGTTTGGCCACCAGCTGCTCCACGTCCATCTCCAGGGATACAAACAGCACCGGTCCCGTCCGCTCCGCCACCCGGTCCGCGATGTTCAGGGCCAGGGTGGTTTTGCCCATGCCGGGCCGGGCGGCCAGGATGTACATGCCACTGGACAACATCCCGCCGCCCAGCATCAGGTCGATGTCCCGGTAGCCCGTGGACACATACCCGACGGAGCCGCCTTTGTCGATCTCGTCCCGGTGGGCATAGAACGAGAGCATCGCCTCGTCCGGCCGGATCAGCTCGTCCGTCACGCCCTCCCGCTGGAGCTCCGCCGCGTCCCTGGCCAGGCCGGCCAGCACCTCGCCCGGGTCCCCGCCGGCGGCGGCAGCCTTGGCGTCGTCGCACAGCTTGTCCAGCGCCCGGCGCAGGGAGTGCTGGCGGGTGATCTTGGCGTAGGCCTCCACGTTTTGGGCCGTGGGCGTGGTGTCCATCAGCTCCAGGAGGTAGGCGGTCTCCAGCTTTGTCCCCTGGCGCCCCGCCTCCTCCTGGATCAGCACCGGATCGATGGGGCGGTTTTCCCGCCGGAGGGCCAGCGCCGCCCGGTAGATGGCCCGGTTGACCTCCAGGGCCAGGTCCTCCGGCCGGAGCAGCTGCTCCACCACCGGCAGGCAGCGGTCGTCGATCAGGATAGAGCCCACCACTGCCGCCTCCGCATCCAGAGGTCGAATATTATCAACCATGGTTGTCCTCCTCTCCCTCCGGCGGACGGCGGTATGGCTGCGGATTGCTCCAATCCATGCGCTGCCCGCAGTTATCGTGATATTTGCACTGATATACCGTTTCTATACACTGACCACGCCTACGCTGGGAAATGATGTCCTTACACTTTGGACATATGTAGTCAATATACTCCCGGTCTGGCTCGTCATTAATGAGTACAGGCATCGGCTCGTTCGGCGGGGTGAGGGTGGGCATTGCCTGAATGTCATGCAGCACCTGGTCTAATAGCCAGGAAGCAGTTTTGCTTTGCCGGACTGCATCGGTATCAAGCAATCGCGTAATGCCTAGCAATTCATCTCCATCAATCGGTCGTATTGCCATCTTTCAGCGCCTCCAATCTGTCTAAATCCCCCGACAGCACCAGGGCCACAGCCTCGCAGAGGATGCCCATTTTTACCCTCTCCATGTTATCCCAGGATAGGTCTTTCCTGTTCCCGTTCCGTTGTCCTGCTGTCTTTTGCGTGGCCATTTGTACCCACTGGAAAACCAGCTCCCGCAGCATGGGTATATTGGACTTCTGACCGCCGCGCTGGAGAGCTGCCCACATGGAAAAGTCCTCCAGTGGTCTTGGGTCAAGTCTCTCCATGCAGCGCCTCCAATCTCTCCATCACCATGTCCACGGCCTCGTCCGTCATGGGAGCCATACAGTGCGGACAGAATCGGTATTTATCTTTATCGTAGGTATGGATTTCAAATTCCTCTCCACAGCGCGAGCAGTAATACTCTGACAATCCGTGGATTGACCTCCACTCTCCCCGCATCCGCTCCACCCACTCCCGGCTGACGGGGCGGAGGGCGAGGTGGGTCCGCGCCGCCATCATGTTCGCGCCGATTTTGATTTTGTCAATCATGAGCTGCTCCCCCTGAATTGTGAAAAACCCATCTCAGCAGGCACAAAATTAACCATATCCCCGTAGCAACGGGCAAAGAAAAGCCGATGGAAAGGCACATCGTAATTAACTTGATAATCCCGACGATAACAGCCCAGCTTATGACAATCTCAACGATTAACCCCAATACTGCAATCAGCAAATCAATCATAGACGGTCACCTCCTCGCCGTCGATGATCTCGATGTGGTACGGTCTGGGGGCGGGCCGGGCCGGATCGCTCCCCGCAGCTCCGGGGGCCCCGGGCAGGGGCTTGTCCGTGTCCTCCCAGCGCCGGTTGTTGATCCAGGTGGAAGCGTAGGGGATACCAATGCCCCGCTGCCAATCCTCCCGTGCCATGGCCTGCTTGAGCCCCAGGGCCATTTTGTGGATCAGGTCGTCCCCCGGCCGGAGCTTGTCCCAGGCCCGGATGGCCGCCTGCCGGTCCCGCCCGCAGGGGTAGGCCGCCCAAAACGCCTCGAAGCGCTCCGGCTTCCAGTCGGCGGTGGGCTTCCACTCCTTGACCCGCCGTTTTTTCGGCGCGGGCTCCGCCCCATGGGGGGCTTTAGGGGGTTCTTTTTCTTCTGGAGTCTTTAACTCTTTATTCTTTTCCGGCTCGACCCCCGTCGACGGTCCAGCCGTTGACGGATCACCCGTCGTCGGTTTTTCGGGCAACGGTGCGTTTTCCGCCTCACCGTTGCCCGGAAACCCGTCCAACGGTGGGGCCTCGTCCTGGAGGACGTAGACCGCCCCGGAAAACTGCCCGTCGGCGTCGTGGGACTGCTCCCGCGCCAGGTAGCCAACGGTCTGAAGCTCACGCAGCAGGCGCCGGGCCTTCTCCCGGCCGCACCCGGCCTTTTTGGCCAGGCCGGTCACCGAGTATTCCCAGTTTTCCGGAAGAGAGATCATCAGGGCAAACAGGCCCCGGGCCTCCAGACTCAAGCGGTTGTCCTGCGCCGCCGACCGGAACAGCACTACAAATCCCTTTTTCCGCCCGGATTTGATTTGGCTCTCACTCATGCTATCAACCCCTTGTGTTTTGTCTCGCGGTGTGGTACAATACAGGTGTCTCGTGGTGGATCAACCCCATTGATCCCCTGCCCCGGAGGGCTGTGTAGCCCTCCGGGGTATTTTTATGCCCATAGGAGGGCGGCCAGGAGAGCGGGGAGGGCCACGGACAAGCTCAGGGCGCAAAGCGCCAAGGCTCCAAACTCCAACAGGTAGGGAGCCAATTTTCGCAGCTTGTCCCGCATGATTCAGCCCTCGCCCGTGACGACAGCGTCCGCGCCCTGGACGGTGACCCAGCCGTGCTCCAGGCGGGCCTGGGCCTCCGTCATCTGGATCAGCTCCGGCGTGATGGACTGGGCGATGATCCGGTTTGCGTCGGCCTCGGCCTGGGCCTCGATCACCTTGACCTGGGCCTCAGACTCGGCCACGACCTTGTCTGTCTCAGCCTGGGCCTGGGCGGTCTGCTTCTCCAACTCGGCGATCTCCGCGTCCTGCTTGGCCTGCTCTTTGGCCTGAACCTTTTGCTGGAGGGCCTCATCCAGCTGCACGTCGATGACCAGCGCGCTGGCTACGTGGATGCCATACTCCTCAGTGAGCCGCTCGTTGAGGTAGGCCGTGATGGCCTCGTTGACTTCGCTCTTTTTGTCGCTGTAAATGTCCATGACCGTAAATTGCGGGGTGACCTCTTTGACATAGGCGATGATACTGTTTTGGACCCGGCTCTCCACGATGGTTTCGCCGCTCATGCCGTTAAATTGTTTATACACATCCACCACCCGGTCCGGGAGGAAGTTGTAGTTAACGGTCATATTGATCTTGACCATGCCGCCGTTGGCGGGGGCGTCGATGGACCAGTCCGCGTGCTCCTCCTCGTTGTAGTCTCCCGGGCTGTTGCTCAAGACGAGCTGCTGCTGGCTGACGGGAAACTGCTTGACCGACTTAAAGGGGCTCATGAGGTGCCACCCCTGAGAGAGCGTCTGGTCCTCCACGCCGTTGGCGCTGTATACCACGCCCACGTTGCCCACGGAGACCCGCTCCAGACACAACAGCGCAAAAATCGCGCACACCACGGCGCAGAATACCGCCAAAATTACCTTTTTCATTTGAAAAACCTCCTTATTTTTTGAATATGTAGTAAAACGCCAGGAAAAACAGGGCCGCAAGGACCACAAAGGTGGAAAACAGGGGAAGCACTACTGCTGCACCTCCCGCTCCGGAAGGTTGGCGATCTCACGGGCCAGGTTAATGTATTCTTTTGTGTCCCCCACATATTTTGCAAAGGCCCAATCCAAGTACAAATACTCGTTTCCTTTGCCGATATACGGGGTACATCGGCCATTTGGCCACACAAGAGCGCACGTACTCCCGTCATAGCAGCCGCCAGCCAACTCGCACATCCAGCACCCTAAGATTGGGGCCCAATCCTCGTCCGGCCAGAGCGCCCGAATAGCATTAGATTTTGAGTGCAATTTCCCAGTTGTTTCTGCCTGATCTGCCAGCCAATTCCACATGGCCCGGTGCCGCCGGATGGCCTCCTCCCGGGTCAGCTCGTCTCGTTGCATGAGCCCACCTCCAGCCTGGACACCAGCTCGTCGGCCAGCTCCAGCAGATCCGGGTCTGCGCCGGTGTCCATCATTAGGGCCCGGAGCCGCCGGGCGTGGTCGGCAGGCTGGCCCGCGTCCGACATCCGGACAAGGACCCCGTTTTCCGTCGGGACGATGTCCAGCGGCGCCCCGGGGGCCCATCCAAGCTGCCGGCGCATCTCCATTGGGATGACGACTCTGCCAAGGTCATCCAATCTGCGCACAATGTATGCCATGTGCAAATCCTCCTTTGTTACAGTCTCGTGTTGTTGCGGTTTACTCCTTCGGGTAAACCATGTGAACCAGGTCCGCAAATTCAGCGCCGCTGAGGTCCGGATCCCTGGCCGCCAGCCGAAGGATGTCCGCTCTCCGGCTCTTGCTCCCAGCGGCCTGGAGCTGATCCAGGTACTGCTGATAGGTCATATCGCCCACCCCCTCTCAGCACATGCCCCGGCTCTGGACGATGGCCTGGGCCACAAGCCGGGCCTCGTACCGCCGGGCGCGCCCGATGGCGCTGACCGGGACCCCGTGCTCCTCCGCCCACCGGGCGGCGGTGCGCTTGTCCTGCACCCCCAGCTCTTTGGCTAGGGCTGCCCCGTCCAGCATCGGCCCGTTCCGGCCGATGATCTCCTCCGCCTTCTCCCGGATCGCCCGGTAGAGGGCGGAGCTGTTTTTTACAATCTGTCCCATGGTGTTGCCCCTTTCTTTTTTTTACCGCCGCCAAGCGGTCAGCAGCGCCGCGCGCAGGCTCTCAAACTTCCGCCCCTGATGCCACCAGGAGCCATTGTGATAGCTCATCCGTGCCCCTCCTTTCTGATGGATTCCAGATTCGCCTCCAAAGTGAGCATGCCATCCCGGATGCTATCCAGCTTTTTCTCCGGGGAACGAGCAGCGGATTCCATGGTGCCCTTTACCCATCCATAAAAGCTCAAGAGGGCCATCAGCTTCCGGTCCATCCGGTCCATTTTTGCCTCAGATACGATAAAATAATCGTTTTGCATGCCTAGCGCCTCCTTTCTGGTCGCCCCGCGTCAGCTGGCGCGGGGCTGGGTTCTGGCGTCGGCCATGGTGGCCATGCCCTCGCCGAAGCAGAGGAGCCGGTCCTTTTCGGCCTCGGTCATGCCGGGGAATGCCTCCGCAAAGGTCTGCAAGATCTTGCGCTCCAGCTCGGTCATACTGCTCGCCTCCTTTCTGGGTTGTACTTCCTCCCACTCCAGTGGTAAAATTCGGAAGAAGGTAGGTGAGTTTATGGTGAAGAATATCTGTCCGCTCAGCATCATGTCTGGGACAAAAACGATCTGCGATCAACGGTGCAAATTTTGCTCAGATCGTGGAGAGTGCTACTTGGCCGTACTTATAAAGAATGCGGCCACGGAGCGTTCAGCAAACTAACCATCGCGTGTGTCAATTGACACAAATCCGCAACATTTTTCGCATTCTTTGACTGCTCGGAAAGCATAATCATCTGTTTTTCGAGCAGTTCTTTTACATTTACGTCCATTCTTCTTCACCTCCCTTCCGTGTTCTTATCACTGCCCGCCCCCGTTAGGAGGCGGGTCTTTCTTCCTCGGAAGGCTGCTCTTTTTTCTTGGCCATAGCGGCCACACCCTCCGCAAAGCCGAGGAGGAATTCACGCTTCTCCTCGGGGAGCTGGTCACACGCCTGGGTCAGGCTTTCCACCAGCGCCTTTTCTTTCTCGCTCATTTGGGTCCCTCCTCTCTCAGTTGTCTTCCTCCCGCGCCTATGGTAAAATGTGGCGGAGAAGGGAGGTGGAATGATTGGAACAAGTCAAAACCACTCTGCTGAATGTAGCTAGTTTTCTTTCTGCGGTTTCATTGGATAATTGGGTGGATATTGTTGGAATTTTAGGGTTTGGACTTTCTGTGTATCTCGCGATTCATCAGTTTTTTGCGAATCGGATGAAGATCTCAGCAAAACCGTTTGTTTTAATCGAAGCGTACAACAAAGTACCAAACTCTATCTTTTTGCTTGCAACGCTCTACAATAAAACCCGCAATCCATTCTCTCTGATAAGCCTTCATGTACGAGACCGAAAGAGCAAAATAGACATTCCCATCGAGCCTGTCGTCCGTACCTTCGCCGCAAGAGCTACGGATGATAAAGCAGCGGTAAGACCCGTCGTACTTTCGCCAAGGTTTCCGGTGAGATTTGAACCGTATGAAGCTCACGTGCTTTTACTTGAGCTAGACCGTCAGAATATAGACACGAAACTGCTTCATCCGGGTGATCCAGCTCATAATCCAGAGGGACGTTCTCGTATACGACGCTTGCTCTGTACGCCATATATTCATCGACTTCCGCTTCGGTTAGTGTTGAGCACTTCAAGAGGGCGTCGCGCAATCCCCATTTATGTGTCATCGGCTGAGGCTTGGGATTATCTTGAGAGCTATGCTGTCCGGAAAGCAGCTTATGAAGAAAAAGTCGAATTCCCACAGTAACCATCCCTCTCACCCCCTTTCCCTTACTCCGTCTCTCGATGAAGAAGCCGGAATATAATTCGGAAGTTCTTCACCCCGCCGCTCTTGTAATTCCAGTACGAGGGCGGCGATTTCTTTTGCCTCGCCTTTGATCGTCAATTCCATCCCTCTCACCCCCTTCCATTTTCTTTGCGTTACTCTCTTATCTCTTTGCAATATTATATTATCGCAACGAAATAAAATTGTCAATAGTTTTTTCAAAAAAATATTGCGTTGCAATAAATTATGTGATATACTCATATCAAGAAAAGGGGGTGATGAATTGAACGAGCGAATTAGAGCCATCCGGGAAAAATCCGGGTTGAATCAAACGGACTTTGGAGCAAGGCTCGGGGTAAAACAGACCACCATTGCAGGGTATGAAAACGGGACAAGAACCCCTATTGATGCGGTATTGCTTACGATTTGCCGTGAATTTCATGTTAACGAGAAATGGCTGCGCACCGGCCAGGGCGATCCCTATATACAGCTCAGCCGGGACGAGGAGCTGGCCCAGTTTTTCGGGGAGGTGATGAAGGGGGAGGACCCCGACTTCCGCCGGCGGCTCCTGTCGGTGATGTCACGGCTCACCACGGATGAGTGGGCCCTCCTGGAACGGATGGCCTGGAAACTGGTGGACGAACTCCGGCAGGACTCCGGCCAGGAAGCATCCTCAGAGGAGGGCAAAAAAAATCCCGGCCCCCCGTAAGGGGCCGGGCTCCGGCGGATCATTTGATACCCAGGACGAACCGATAGACGGCGTTGATCTTTCTGGCGTCCATGCTGGACAGGAGCTTCACAATTTCCTCTATGATCTCCCGCTCCTGCATCCTCTGTTTCCCCTTGTTGTTCATCGGTGCGCCTCCTCTCATGTTCCGCTGTCTGTATTCCCATTATAGAACATATGTTCTAAAAGTCAACTAGAAATTCCCATCTGTACAATAAATAGGACTTAACTTCCCCGCCGCCCGGGGCGGCAACATGTAAAAAAGGAGAATTAAAAATGAAGAAGCCGTTTTATAAGCGCTGGTGGTTTTGGCTCATCGTCGTTGTGGTCGTGCTGGCCATTGCCGGGGGCTCCGGCGGCGATGATGAGACCCCCGCGGGCTCTATCTCTGGCACGGAGAGCAGCCAGGTAGGAAGCTCCGCAGATCAGTCTGTCCAACCGGATGCACAGGATGCCAGCGAAACTCCCGTGGACGACGGTGTCCCTCAGGAGTATAAAAATGCTCTGGCAAAGGCGGAATCATACAGCAGTCTTATGCACATGTCCAAACAGTCAATTTATGATCAATTGACATCTGAGCATGGTGAGGGGTTCCCGGCGGAGGCCGCCCAGTATGCTGTGGACAACCTCCAGGCGGACTATAACGCAAATGCTCTGGCAAAAGCGCAGAGTTACAGCGATAATATGCACATGTCCAAACAGGGGATTTATGATCAGCTCACCTCTCAGCATGGAGAGCAGTTTACCCCCGAGGAGGCCCAGTACGCTGTGGATAACCTCCAAGCCGACTATAACGCAAACGCCCTGGAAAAGGCAAAGAGTTACTATTACGATATGAGCATGTCTAAGGACGCTGTTTGGGACCAGCTGACGTCCGAATATGGTGAGCAGTTTACCGCCTCCGAGGCGGACTACGCGATTGCAAATCTTGAGTGAGCAAAATCCGCCCGCGCAGACGGATTTAGGAACAAAAATTCCCCCGCCCGGTGTTGGCGCACCGGACAGGGGCAAAAGGGGCAGATTGCATGGGACAGCCATCTGCCCTCTTATTGTATCAAAAATAGGAGGATAATGCAATGGGACGGTACGTCAGAAAAACCGCCCGATACAACGGGAAGAAATACGAGGGGAAGGGCAAGACCGAGCTGGAAGCCCTCACCCGCCTGGCGGAAAAGCTGGCTGCGGCCAAAAGGGGAGAGGAGCTGATCTCCGGCGCCATGACCGTCTCCGCCTGGTACGACCAATGGAAAGAGACCTATAAAGAGCATAAGGGGCTGACAGCCAAAAGCCTGGGAATGTACGATGAAAAATGGAAAAAATACATCAAGCCGGCCATCGGGCACATGAAGCTCCGGGACGTGAAGGACGTCCACCTCCAGCGCATCCTAAATGCTCAGGCCGGTATGTCCGCCAGCCACGTCAAAAAGGTCCGCATGGTGTTGCAGGAAATGTTTAAGCGGGCACGCCAGTCCCGCCTGATCCCATACGACCCGGCGGAGCTGCTGGAGCTCCCGTCCTGTACCCAGGGGACCCGCCGCTCCATCACCGAGGCGGAGCGTGCCGCCATCCTGGCCGTGGCGGAGGTCCACCGCTCCGGCCTATGGGTCCTCACGCTGCTCTATACCGGGATGCGCCCGGGGGAGACCGCCGCCCTCAACTGGGCGGATGTGGATTTTGCCAACAACGAGATCCACGTCCACGCCGCCCTGGAGTCCGGGGCCACCAACGCAATCAAGGCCCCAAAGACCGCCGCCGGGGTCCGGGACATCCCTATCCATGCCGCCCTGCTGCCAAAGCTCAAGGCGGCCCAGGGAGAGCCGTTCTCTCCGGTTTTTAAGACCGAAGCCGGAAACCGGCAGAACGCCAACAGCCTCCGCCGCCTCTGGACCGGATTTAAGCGGGACTTAGATATCTATATGGGGGCCAAAACAGAGCGTAACCAGATCGTGGAGAGCGTGGTGGCTCCCGATCTGACGCCCTATTGCCTGCGGCACACGTTTTGCACGGACCTGCAAAAAGCCGGGGTCCCTATCAACGTGGCCAAAGAGCTGATGGGCCACTCAGACATCCAGACCACGGCCAATATCTACACCCACCGGGACGGCGCGACGCTACACGCCGGGATTGCCCTCCTGGACGGCTCCGGTGGCCAAAAAGATAGCGATGGTGGCAAAAGCGGTGGCCACGAAAATGGAAAAACCGCTCGCGCCTAGAGCGCCAATGGATACAAGACTTTTTAGTGTCTGCTTCCGGTTCTGAATGTTGGGGGTTCGAGTCCCTTCGGGCGTACCATGACGAGTGTTCTTATAGTATTTGAGAAGCTGTAAGAACACTCGTCTTTTTTTGTTGATTTCATCCGGCGATGGTGGATGGGGCGTAGTTGACGACTACGCCCTTTCTTGTGTTTACGGACACCTCCGGTGCAGGCAGCAGAATGAGGTTGGGGATCTCAATAACCCCTACGCAGTTATAGTGGATACGGAGCCGCTGTTCCCACCGCCCGTTTATCTTCTCAGCGTTGAATATAGCAATTTAAATCTATATCTCGACGCTGTCCTCCTCTTGTGGTATACTAATTTATTATGTGTCCCTACGAGAGGAGGAGCTTTATGGGCCAGCAGACCAACAAAACAAAGCCTATCAAACATATTTGTGCGGGTCTGTTGGCCCATGTGGACGCGGGCAAGACCACCCTGTCCGAGGGACTTTTGTACACCAGCGGCCAGCTGCGCCGCCTGGGCCGGGTGGACCACGGGGACGCCTTTCTGGATACCGACGCCCAGGAGCGGGAGCGGGGCATCACCATCTTCTCCAAGCAGGCGGTGCTCCCCCTGGAGTCCATGACCATCACCCTGCTGGACACCCCGGGACACGTGGACTTCTCCAGCGAGATGGAGCGCACCCTCCAGGTGCTGGACTACGCCATTCTGGTCATCAGCGGCACCGACGGGGTCCAGGGCCACACCCTCACCCTGTGGCGGCTCCTGTCCCGGTACCACATCCCCACCTTTCTCTTTATCAACAAGATGGACCTGGCGGGGGCCGACCGGGACGCCCTGCTGGAGCAGCTCCGGCAGAGGCTCAGCGCGGGCTGTGTGGACTTCTCCGCCCCGGAGGATGCGTGGCAGGAGGACGCCGCCGTGTGCGACGAGGGCATTTTGGAAAAATACCTGGAGACGGGGGCTCTGGAGGACCCCGACGTGATCTCCCTCATCCGGCACCGGAAGGTGTTCCCCTGCTGGTTCGGCTCCGCCCTGAAGCTGGAGGGGGTGACCGAGTTTCTCCGGGGGGTGGAGCGGTACGCCGTCCCGCCCCTCTACCCCCAGGAGTTCGGCGGGAAGGTCTTTAAGATCGCCCGGGACCCCCAGGGGGTGCGCCTCACCTATTTAAAGGTGACCGGGGGCTCCTTGAAGGTGAAGGATCTGCTCACCAACCGCCGCCCCGGCCTGCCCGAGGACCAGGTGTGGGAAGAGAAGGCCGACCAGCTGCGCATCTACTCCGGGGCCCAATATCGGGTGGTAGACCAGGTGCCCGCCGGAGCGGTGTGCACCGTGGCCGGCCTGAGCCGCACCCACGCCGGGGAGGGGCTGGGCTTTGAGACCGAGTCCCCCATCCCCCTGCTGGAGCCGGTCCTCTCCTACCAGGTCATTCTGCCCCAGGGGACCAACGTGCACACCGCCCTGAAGCAGCTGGGCCAGCTGGAGGAGGAGGACCCCCAGCTCCACATCGCCTGGAGCGAGCAGGCCCGGGAGATCCGCCTGCAGCTCATGGGCCCGGTGCAGCTGGAGGTGCTCACCCGCCTGATCCGGGACCGGTTCGGCCTGGAGGTGTCCTTCAGCACCGGCAGCATTCTCTATAAAGAGGCCATCGCCGCCCCGGTGGTGGGGGTGGGCCACTTTGAGCCCCTGCGCCACTACGCCGAGGTCCACCTGCTCTTAGAGCCCGCCCCCCGGGGCTCCGGCCTCCGCCTGGCCACCGCCTGCCCCGAGGACGTGCTGGACCGGAACTGGCAGCGGCTCATCTTCACCCACCTGATGGAGAAGGAGCACCTGGGGGTGCTCACCGGCTCCCCCCTCACCGACGTGACCATCACCCTCCTCACCGGCCGGGCCCACGTGAAGCACACCGAGGGGGGCGACTTCCGCCAGGCCACCTACCGGGCGGTGCGCCAGGGCCTCATGCAGGCGGAGAGCGTTCTGCTGGAGCCCTGGTACGACCTGCGCCTTCTCCTGCCCCCGGACCAGGTGGGCCGGGCCATGTCCGACCTCCAGCGGATGGGGGGCGAGCTCCAGGCCCCGGAGGTCCTGGGGGACATGACCCTGCTCACCGGCTCCGCTCCCGTGTCCGGCCTCCAGGACTACGCCGCCCAGGTGGCCGCCTACACCCGAGGGATGGGGCGGCTCACCCTCACCCCGGCGGGGTACCGGCCCTGTCCCAATCAGGAGGAGATCGTGGCTCAAATCGGCTACGACGTGGAGCGGGATGTGGAAAACACCCCCGACTCGGTGTTCTGCGACCACGGGGCCGGGTACATCGTCAAGTGGGACCAGGTGAAGACCCACATGCACCTGGACAGCGGCCTGGACTTCGGGGAACCGGAGGAGGACCCCTCCCCCGCCGCCCCGCCCCCGCCCCGGAAGGGCTCGGTGTACTCCGGCTCTCTGGAGGGGGACGACGAGCTTATGGCCATCTTCGAGCGCACCTACGGCCCCGTCCAGCGCCGGGATTTTCGGCCCCAGGCCAAGCCGAAGCGCCGGGACGAGCTCCCCGAAAAACAGGCCATCAAGACCCCGGAGGACCTGGGCCCGGAGTATCTCTTGGTGGACGGGTACAACATCATCTTCGCCTGGGACGAGCTGAAGGCCATCGCCCGGGACAACCTGGACGCCGCCCGGCAGAAGCTCATGGATCTGATGAGCAACTACCAGGGCTATAAGAAGTGCCAGGTGATCCTGGTGTTCGACGCCTATAAGGTCCCCCGGGGGACGGGGGAGATCTCCAAGTACCACAACATCTATGTGGTGTACACCAAGGAGGCGGAGACGGCGGACGCCTACATTGAAAAGACCACCTACGAGCTCAGCCGGAAGAAGAACCGGGTGCGGGTGGCCACCTCCGACTACGCCGAGCAGATGATTATTCTGGGCCACGGGGCCCTGCGCCTGTCCGCCACCACCTTCCACGCCGAGGTGGAGCAGGCCACGGGGCAGATCAACGCCCTGCTCCAGCGGCAGAACAACCGGCTCAGCCGCTCCCGCCCGGTGGCGGCGGCCATGGAGCGGGCCAGGAAAAAGAGCTGATTCCTCCCCAGGCGCCGGAATAGGCCCGTCATAAATTGGGCATTCTTGGAATATACTTCTCTGCCCGCCCCTTTTTCCGGCGGCCCGGGGCGGGCGGATGCGTTTTTTGGCGATTTTCCGGGTAGACAGACGGGGTGCCGTCCGGTAAAATAGAGGTAGTTTTTGGCTCTTTCGTGGGAACGCCCACGTCTGATAAGGAGGATCAGTGTTATGGATCATAAAGAAGTGCTGAAACGGGTGGACCACACCCTGCTGCCCCAGGCGGCCACCTGGGAGGAGGTCCAGGCCATCTGCGACGAGGGCATGGCCTGTGAGACCGCGTCCGTGTGCATCCCCCCCCGCTATGTGAAGCGGGCGGCGGACTATGTGAAGAACCGCCTGAAAATCTGCACCGTGGTGGGCTTCCCCAACGGCTACTCCACCCCGGAGGTGAAGGTGTTCGAGACCGAGGACGCCATCCGCAACGGCGCCGACGAGATCGACATGGTCATGGACATCGGCCTGGCCAAGTCCGGCGACTGGGAGGGCGTGCTGGAGGAGATCAAAGCAGTAAAAGCCTCCTGCAACGGGCACATCCTGAAGGTCATTGTGGAGGCCTGCCAGCTGACCCGGGAGGAAAAAATCGCCGCCTGCCGGGTGGTCTCCATGTCCGGGGCCGACTTCATCAAGACCTCCACCGGCTTCGCCTCCGGCGGCGCCACCGTGGAGGACGTGGCCCTGTTCCGGGAGCACATCAGCCCCGACGTGCGCATCAAGGCCGCCGGCGGCATCCGTACCTTCGAGCAGGCCCAGGCCATGCTGGAGGCGGGGGCCGACCGCATCGGCGCCAGCGCCCTGGTGGCCCTGTACCGCAAGGAGGGGTAAGTAAACCAACTCAAGGGGGTCAGATTTTCGTCTGTCCCCCTGTTTTTGTATTAAAATTTTAAAAAATGAGGATTTTTGCATGATTCGAGTGCTTTTTGTGTGCCACGGCAATATTTGCAGAAGCCCGATGGCCGAGTTTATTATGAAAGATTTGGTGAAAAAGGCGGGATTGGAGCAGGAATTTCACATCGAATCGGCCGCCACCAGCACTGAGGAGATCGGCAACCCGGTCTATCCTCCGGCCCGCCGGAAGCTGGCCCAGCACGGCATCAGCTGCGAGGGCAAGCGGGCCCGGCAGCTGCGGCGGGAGGACTATGGGGACTGGGACCTGCTCATCGGCATGGACCAGGCCAACATCCGGAATATGCGCCGCATCTGCGGCGGCGATCCGGAGGGAAAGATCCATCTGATGATGGAGTATGCCGGCGGACGGAATGGGTCCCCGCGCGAGCCCAGCGAAGCGGGTCGCGTGGGGAGAGGAGAAGCAAGGGAGCGTTCGGAGTTTTCGCCGCAGGCGGAAACGGAGAAAAGCGGACTTTGCTTCGACGAGGTGGCCGATCCCTGGTACACCGGGGACTTTGAGGCCACCTGGCAGGACGTGCTCTCCGGCTGCC
>NBJMC04203__coassemble_523_pt1 | contig 21548 bp, 16 predicted proteins | sample NBJMC04203__metabat2_low_PE_021 | metagenome-assembled genome bin NBJMC04203 | reverse complement strand
TGGCGGGGGTGTCGTCCTTGGTGGAGCCGTCGTCCACCAGGATGATCTCAATGTCGTCGCCCCCCTGGAGCAGGGTGTCCACACAGTGCTCCATGTAGGCCGCCGAGTTGTAGCAGGGGACGGCGAAGGTAATCAATTTGTCCATGTTTTCTTTCTCCATTTTTGTAGGGGCGGCCTTTGGCCGCCCGACAAGATTGAGCGCTGTTGGCAATGCGGGCGGCCAAAGGCCGCCCATACAGCATTGCGGTGGTTTGTGTGTGATACCAGCATATCCGCCAGTTCCAGAGCCCGGGCCACGATGGCGTCCTCGTCGCCGCAAAGTCCGCTCTGCTCCGGTTCCGCCTGCCGGCGAAACCTGCGCCCGCTCCCTTGCGGCTCCTCTCCAAACCAGACCCGCTTCGCTGGGCTCTGGTTTGGGGCGGGGCTTCGCCCCGCAGATTAGATCAGCTGATCGGACAGCTCCAATGCCCGGGCCACGATGGCGTCCATATTGTAGTACTTGTATTCCGCCAGGCGGCCCAGCAGGCGGAGGTTGGGGAAGCGGCCCGCCGCCTCCTGATACCGGGCATACAGGGCGTTGTTCTCCGGGTTGATGATGGCGTAGTAGGGGGTCTCCTCCGGGGCGCCGGTGTAGGAGCGGGAGTACTCCTTCACGATGGTGGTCACCCCCGGCTTCACTTGGCCGGTCATGTGCTTGAACTCGGTGATGCGGGTGTAGTCCTCGTCCACCGTGTAGTTTACGGTGCCGTAGCCCTGGAAGTCGTCCCGGGGCAGGGTCTCAAACCGGAAGTCCAGGGTGCGGTAGGGGAGGGGGCCGAACTGGAAGCCAAACAGCTCGTCCGCCTGGCCGGTGTAGATCACCGGGCCCTCAAACACTTCCCCGTCCACCCGGACGCGGTCCCCGGACAGGTCCAGCCGCTTCAGGGCGTCTGTCCCCAGCTCCACGGCGATGCCGGGGTGGTCCAGGAGCTTCTCAAACAAAGCGGTGTAGCCCTCCAGGGGCATGCCCTGCCAGGCGTCCTGGAAGTACCGGTCGTCCCGGGACAGGAACACGGGCACCCGGGCGGTGGTGTTGGGGTCGATCTCCTCGGGGGTCTGGCCCCACTGCTTCATGGTGTAGTGGACGAACACGTGCTCATACACGTAGTCCGCCAGGGCGGCGATCTCTGGGTCGGCGCTCTGCCGCAGCTCCAGAATGGTGACCTTCCGTTCCGGGCCATAGGCCTCCAGCAGCTTGTCCCCCAGCCGCCGGCCCTCCTCCAGACCGAAGGCCGTCTCCAGGGAGGTGAGGTTGAAGGGGACCGGGTAGGTCATCCGCCCCTCCGTCTTCCCGTCGGGAATGTTGGCGATGACCCGGTGCTGGTAGTCCCGCCACTGGGTGAAGCGGGAGAGGTAGTCGAACACCCGCTTGTTGTTGGTGTGGAAGATGTGGGGGCCGTACTGGTGGATGAGCACCCCCGCCTGGTCCAGGCAGTCATAGGCGTTGCCGCCGATGTGGTCCCGGCGCTCCAGCACCAGCACCCGCAGGTTTCCCCGCTCCGCCAGCTCCCGGGCGGTGACCGCCCCGGCAAAGCCCGCGCCCACAACCAGGGCGTCAAATGTATGATTCAAAAAAATCCCGCCTTTTTCTCTGTTGGGCCGGAGGTTCTCCGGCCATACACAACTAGTATACCATACTTCCTTCGGAAAGGAAATGAAATTGCCCTCTGGAAAAGATTAAAAATTCTTTTAGACGGCAGCTCCAGGAGGCGCGGAACAAGGGAGACATGTCCGACTCCCCCTTCCGGCGGAGCTGCCTGGCGGTCTGTGGGCGGCGCATCACGCCGCGGGGACCTCGCCGGACTCCCCGGTTAGAGCCCCGGCGGCCGCATCCGGCTCCGGCAGAGTGACCTGGGCCTGGGCCCGTCCCTCCACCGTGAGGGTATAGCCGTCCAGAATGGAGGCCTCCTCCTGACTGGCGGCGTGGGTGATGGTCACCCGGTCCCCCACGTTGAGGATCACGGCCGTGGTGTTGTCCGCGGCGGACAGGGCGTAAAAGACCTCCTCCCCCTCCAGGCGGACGAAGTAATAGGTATTCCCCTCCAGCACCGCCGAGCGGATCTCCGCCACCGTGCCGGACGCCTCGGTCTGGGGCAGCTCCTCCGTCTGGGTGACTCCGCTCTCCGACAGGAGCTGGATGTACTCCTGCTCACACTGGGAGACGGTGGTCCCGGTGGCCACAATCTGGTACTGGGCCACGTTGACCATGGCGTACATCTTCACCAGGTTGGCCTGGTCCTTCAGGGGGATGAAGTAGGTGGGCTGGTCCGCGATGTTCAGCAGCAGAGGGAAGGTGGCAATGTAGCCCAGATCTTGGACCACACCCTGGGCAGATACTTTGGCCGCCTCCTCGGTGGCGCCGGGAGCGTCATAGAACTTGGTCTCCTTGGTGCGCTGATTGCTCAGGAGGAAACCCAGGTTGGACTGGTCCGCGTTGGCGGAGGTGACGCCGGTATACACGTACACATCGTCGTTGATGGCGATATAGTTGTAGCCCTGAGTGGTAATGGTCACGTCCCGCTGGCCCAGAACGGAGTTGATGAAGCCGTTGATCAGGGTGCCGTGGTAGTCGTACTGCTGCATGATGAGCTCAGGGGTGTACACATTGTCCACCCAGGTGGGAACCTCATCCTTGGCGTAGTACTGGCTCTCCCCGGTAATGGCGTTGCACAGCACCGCCCCATCGATGTCGGTGCCCCCGAACAATCCGATGGTTTTGACCACCTTGGGGGCGATCCACCAGGGATTGCCCTCCTCGTCAATCTCAAACCGAGGGGTGGAGAACATGAACGTGGGGTACTGGAACCGCAGGTGGCGCAGAATGTTCCGGTTCAGGGGCTCGGAGAAGGAGTACTTCATCCCCTGCCCCTCGGGGAGGCGGACCACCTGGGCCTCCTGGGTGACCATGTCCACCACCACATAGGCGGGCAGACCCTCGCCCCGGTTGGTAAACCACTTGATCAGGTCGGCGTAGGCGATGGGGGCCACCCGCACGGGCCGGCCCTGGTAGTTGATCTGGGTGGAGCTGTTGGAGTAGTCGAACTGACTGACCATGTCGCTGAGGGTGCCCATCTGCCGGTCCCCCAGGTAGTTGGCGGAGTCCCGGTCCAGAGTGGGGATCTCATTGAAGGAGATCTGACTGATGTCCTGGGTGAACTCCCCGTTCTCCACGGTGAGCAGGTCCCGGTAGGCCCCCGCCCGGAAGATGGGCAAGGAAACGATCTGGCCCACTACGATCACAACGACCATGGCGATGAGCAGGATGCCCACCGGCAGGCACTGCTGCTTGATGAAGGTGAGATACTCCTTCAGCTGTCCCCGCTGGAAGGGCTTCTCGCCCTTTTTCCCCCGGAACCCGGAGGTCACCAGGGCGCACAGCAGGTAGATCATGCACAGCATGAACACAAAGCTGTAAAACTCCCCGGCCTGGAGGTTGATGGCCGGGATGGCCACATAAAAGTAGACCGCCCCCGCAATCAGAGTAATCAGGAGGTTCAGCAGGACATTGCCCAGTCTGCCCCTGGGGGCCCGGGCCGCCGCGTCAGAATTTCGTTTCAAGTGACATTCTCCTTTGCCGCGCGTGAGCGCGCATTGTAAACGGGACAAGTATACCTGTTTTCCCGTCAAAAAGCAACTGAATTCCAGGAGTGAAACATTAAAAATTAGTTAAGATGCCGTGTCCGGCCCTGTTGGTATGTTTTTCCGCCCGCTGGGTATAATGAGCGTACCGACACAACAGTGGGAAAGGATGCGCTTTTTATGGAAATCAAAGACCTGATGAACCCCAGCGTGGTCACCATCGAGCCCACCGCCTCCGCCGCCCTGGCCGCCCGGCTGCTCAGCCGCCACAACGTGGGCTCCCTGCCCGTGTGCGGGGAGGACCGCCGGCTGCGTGGGATGGTCACCGACCGGGACATCGTCCTGCGGTGCGTGGCGGCGGAGGAGGACCCGGCCCAGACCCTGGTGCGGGACATTATGACCCGGGGGTGCGCCTCCATCTCCCCCCACGAGGACTGCCGGGCCGCCACCCGTTTGATGGCCCAGCAGCAGATCCGCCGCCTGCCGGTGGTGGAGGAGGGAAAGCTGGTGGGCATCATCTCCCTGGCCGACCTGGCCCGAAGCCAGCGGTTCGACATGGAGGCCGCCCAGGCCCTGGGGGAGATCTCCGAAAATATTGTGCGGAGATAAAAAGAGCAGGCGGCGGGGCCGCCTGCTTGTTTTTAAGTATCCCCCAAAATTGCCGCTGCTGCGGTTCCACAACCGCGCCCGGCACTGCCGAGCCAACGATCCCGGTCCATTCACGCCCTACTTCCGCCCGGCCCTCTGCCGGGGACGGGCGGTGACGAAGGAGGGCTCCTCCTCTTCCTCCGGGGCGGAGCGCCGCCGGGAGAGGGCCTTGGCGCACTCGCAGATGGGCACCGGGGCGGCGGCCAGCACCAGCACGGTGAGCCACTGGGCCGGGTCCATGGGGACCACGGAGAACACCCCCTGAAGGGGCGGGATCAGCAGCACCGACAGCTGGAGGGCCAGCCCCGCCAGAAAGGCCCGGTTCATGGCCGGGTTGGACAGCGCTCCCTGGGCGAAGATGGAGCGGTCCTCGCTGCGCACGTTGAAGGCGTGGAACAGCTGGCTCAGGGTGAGGGTGGAGAAGGCCATGGTGTTGGCGACGGCCCCCTCCATCCCGGGGGCGGCCAGGCGGGTGAAGCCCAGAAAGTAGGCCGCCAGGGTGAGGCCGCCCACCATCAGCCCCTGCCAGGCCAGGCGGAGAGAAAATTGCTTATCAAACAGCCCCTGGTCCGCCGGGCGGGGCGGCTGCTCCATCACCCCGGCCTCCACCGGCTCCACCCCCAGGGCCAGGGCGGGGAGGGAGTCGGTGACCAGGTTGAGCCACAGCAGCTGCACCGGCACCAGGGGCATCTGACCGAAATTCAGCAGGGTGGCCACAAAGATGGTCAAAATCTCCCCGATGTTGCAGGAGAGCAGGTAGTGGATGGCCTTGCGGATGTTGGCGTAGATACCCCGGCCCTCCTCGATGGCCTCCACGATGGTGGAGAAGTTGTCGTCGGTGAGGATCATGGCGGCGGCCCCCTTGGCCACGTCGGTACCGGAGCGGCCCATGGCGCAGCCGATGTCGGCGGCCTTCAGGGCGGGGGCGTCGTTCACCCCGTCTCCCGTCATGGCCACGATCTTCCCCTTCTTCTGCCAGGCGTTGACAATGCGCATCTTGTGCTCCGGGGACACCCGGGCGAAGACGGAGAACTGGTCAATGTCCTCCTCCAGCAGCTCCTGGGGCAGGAAGTCCAGCTCCGCCCCGGTGAGGGTCCGGTCCCCGGGCCGGAGGATGTCCAGTTCCCGGGCCACGGCGGAGGCGGTGGCCTTGTGGTCCCCGGTGATCATCACCGGCCGCACCCCCGCCCGGTGGCACAGCTCCACCGCCGCCCTGGCCTCCGGCCTGGGCGGGTCCATGAGGCCGAACAGGCCCAGGAAGGTGAGGCCGCTCTCCAGAGTCTGGGAGTCCAGGGTGGGGGGCAGAAAGGCCAGGTCCCGCTCTGCCACCGCCAGCACCCGCAGGGCCTGCCCCGCCATCTCCTCGTTGGCCCGGAGGATGCGGCTGCGCTGGGGGGCGGTGAGGGGGCCGCGGGGGCCGGCGGCGCACCGGTCCAGCAGCACGTCCGGGGCCCCCTTCACATACACCCGGAACCCGCCGTCCGCCTTGGGGTGGACGGTGGACATGAGCTTTCGGGTGGAGTCGAAGGGCAGGTCGGCCCGCCGGGGCTGCTCCTCCTCCAGCTTGTTCTTGTCCAGACCCTCCCTGGCGGCGGCCACCACCAGGGCCCCCTCGGTGGGGTCCCCCTGGGCGGCGGGGGCCCCCGCCCGCCACTCCAGGCGGGCGTCGCTGCACAGGCACCCCGCCAGCAGGGCCTCCCGCCGGCGGCCTCCGGCGGGAATCCACACCTGCTGGACGGTCATCTTGTTCTGGGTGAGGGTGCCCGTCTTGTCCGAGCAGATCACCCCGGCGCACCCCAGGGTCTCCACGGCGGGGAGCTTCTTCACAATGGCCCCCCGCCGGGCCATCCGCCCCACCCCCAGGGCCAGGACGATGGTGACGATGGCGGGCAGCCCCTCGGGGATGGCGGCCACCGCCAGGGAGACGGCGGTGAGGAACATGTCCAGCAGGTCCTTCCCCTGGATGAGCCCCACCCCGAACATCACCGCGCACACGCACAGGCACAGGAAGGACAGGGTTTTCGAAATTTCCCCCATCCGCCGCTGGAGAGGGGTGTCCGTCCCCTCGCTGTCCAGGAGCAGCCCGGCGATACGGCCCATCTGGGTGTCCATCCCGGTGGCGCACACCAGGGCGGTCCCCCGGCCGGCGGTGATGAGGGTGCCCGAGATGACCATGTTGGTCCAGTCCCCCAGGGGGGCGTCGGCGGGCAGGGACTCCGACGGGGCCTTCTCCACCGGCACCGACTCCCCGGTCATGGGGGACTCGTCCGCCTGGAGGCGGCTGCACTCCAGAATCCGGGCGTCGGCGGGGACCAGGTCCCCCGCCTCCAGCAAAATCACGTCCCCGGGCACCAGCTGGGCGGCGGGGATTTTCGTCACCTTTCCTCCCCGGAGGACGGCGGCCTGGGGGGAGGATAACTTCCGCAGCTCCTCCAGGGCCTGCTGGGCCCGGTCCTCCTGGGAGATGGAGATGATCCCGTTTACCACCACGATGACCAGAATGATGACCGCGTCCAGCCAGTCCTCCCCGCCGCTGGCGGCCAGGGACACCCCCGCCGCCCCCAGCAGCACCAGGATCATAGGGTCCTTCAGCTGTCCCAGAATCCGCCCCAGCAGCCCCTCCTGCCTGGGGGGCTCCAGCTCATTGGGGCCGTACCGCCGCAGGCGCTCCTCCGCCTGATGGGGGGAGAGCCCCCCGGGTCTGGCGTCCAGCTCCTGGAGAAGCTGGGCCACCGTCTCACTGTGCCAGCGGTTCATACCATCACGCTCCTTCCGTTTTCTTCCATTATACGGAAGGGCCTGTCCGCATTTTGGGGAAAACGGGGAGGGCGAACTCTCCATACCGCAAAAAGAACCGACCGCCAGCGTTGCTGACGGCCGGTTTCTGTTCCTGTCATTGTGCATGAAGGCGTACCCGGGGCGGGAGGGCAGGCGTCGTTCCCAATCAGAGGGGTGCGCCCGGCCCCCACTCCGCCTCCTCCCGCAGGGGGAGGGAGAACATCTGGTCCACCGCCGCCTCATAGGCGGGGGAGTCGGCCGCCTTGCGGATGCGCTTGAGGGGTTTTCCTTCCGCCCCCACAAACAGCCGGGACAGGTAGCTCCACAGCTCCTTCATGTGGAATACCGTGTTCCGCTGGCTGGCGAAGCGCTCCAGATAGGTGTGGTACAGCTCGTCGTGGAAGGCCCGGAGGGTCTCCTTGTCCGGTCCGGGGCCGCCCCTGGCCTGGCGCACCAGGGCGGGGTTGGCCAGCAGGCCCTGGCCGATCATCACCTGGTCCACGCCGGGGAAGTCCCGGGCGAAGCGGGCGCAGTCTCCGGCGGTCACCAGGCCGCCGTTGAAGCACAGGGGGCCCTGGTAGTGGTCCAGGGCGTAGCGGAACCACTCCGTGCGCACCGGGCGCTTGTAGAAGTCGGCGCGCACCCGGGGGTGGAGGATGAGCAGGGAGACCGGGTATTTTGCAAAAATCTCCAGCAGGCGGGGGAACTCCTCCGGGTCCTCCAGCCCAAGCCGGGTTTTCAGGGAGATTTTCATGGGGGGAGCCTGAGAAAAGACCGTATCTAGAAAACAGTCCAGCTCCTCCGGCCGGGCCAGCATCCCGGCCCCCTTCCCCTTGGCGGTCACCGTGCCCGAGGGGCAGCCCAGGTTCAGGTTCACCTCGCCGTACCCCATGGCGGAGAGCTCCCCGGCGCACCAGAGGAAGTCCTCCGGGTTTTTGGTCAGCAGCTGGGGGACCGCCCGGAACCCCTGATTGTGCTCCGGGAGGACGTTGCGCAGCTCCCGCGGAGTGAACACGTGGTCCTGGGTGGGGGAGAGAAAGGGCATGTAGTAGGCGTCCACGCCGGGGAACCAGCGGTGGTGGGCCCGGCGGAACTCCGAGCCGGTCACCCCCTCCAGAGGGGCAAAGTAGTAGTTCAAAGGTCTGTCTCCTGTCTTTCCAAGGTTTTGAAGGCGGGGGAGGTCAGTTGGGGTGCTCGTCCACCCAGCGGCAGGCGGCCAGCCCGGCCACCGTCCCGTCCCCCACGGCGGTGGTCAGCTGACGCACCTCCTTGGAGCGGCAGTCCCCGGCGGCAAACACCCCGGGCAGGCTGGTCTTGCAGTCCTCCCCGGCCAGCAGATAGCCGTCCTCGTCCGCGGCGAGCAGGGCGGAGAAGGGCCCGTTCTGGGGCCGCTGGCCCACGGCGATGAACAGGCCGTCCACCTCCAGCTGCTTGGCCTGGCCGGTGATCCGGTTCCGGACGGTCACGCCGGAGAGGCCGCCCTCCCGGGTCAGCAGCTCCTCCACCGTGCTGTCCATCTCACAGACGATGTTGTCCCGGGCCAGCGCCTGCTCCACCAGCCGCCGGGTCCCCCGGAACTCCTCCCGGCGGTGGATCAGGGTGACCTGGGAGCAGATCCCGGACAGGAACAGGGCGTCCTGGAGAGCGGTGTCCCCGCCCCCCACCACAGCTGTCGCTTTTCCGGCGTAGAAGGGGCCGTCGCACACGGCGCAGTAGGAGACGCCCTGGCCCACCAGCTCCTCCTCGCCGGGCAGGCCCAGGGTGCGGTGCTGCACCCCGGTGGCCAGCACCAGGGCCCGGCACTCCCGCAGGGCGCAGTCGGTGGTCACCTGAAAGCCGTTCCCGTGGGTGCGGAAGCCGGTGACCGACTCGTACTCCAGCTCCACCCCCAGCTCCTCCGCCTGGCGCAGCAGGTCCTCGGAAAACCGGCTGCCGGGGATGGAGGGCAGGCCGGGGTAGTTCTCCACCAGGGGGGAGAAGTTGATCTGTCCGCCGGGGGCGTTCCCCTCCAGCACCACCACCGACTTGCCCGCCCGGGCGGCGTACAGGGCGGCGGTGAGCCCCGCCGGGCCGCCCCCCGCCACAAGGATATCCGTCATGCTTGCAGCACCTCGCTTCCGGCGCCCGCCCGGGCGCCTTTTTTCCTATTGTAATCCATCCGCCCCAAAGGCGCAAGCCTGGAAGGACGGGACGGAGCGGGAAAACCAGTTTTCTTGACAGAGTGCCAAGTTTCATTGTTTTTTTGCCAAGTGTACTTGACAGAGCGAGGGTGCCGTGATAGGATATGCTCACAGCAGAGGATGCTCCCGCCTCCACCCCAAGGCGCCGGGGCCGGGAGGGGGCTCGAACTGGAAAGGAGCTTATATGGATAAGAATGAAATCTTGGAGAAGAGCCGGAAGGAAAATCAGCTCCGTGACGAGGGGGTCCTGCACGCCCAGGAGAAGGGCCGCCAGTGGGGTGTGGTTGGCTTTTTGGCCCTGTGCGCGGCGGTACAGGTCTATCACCTGGCGCTGGGGCTGGACAACAGCCTGCCGCTGACATTCTTTTTGGGGTATGTGGCCTGTGAGGCCCTGGGCCGGCACCGGGCCAGGCGGGAGAAGCACCTGCTGGTCGTCGGGTGCCTGGGGGCGGTGGGCTCCCTGCTCTCCCTGGCAAGCTATGTGATGGACACCCTGCCCGCGCTGCAGGGGTAAGGAGGGAAATAGCATGGAAAAACAGGATATTCTGGAAAAAAGCCGTCGGGAGAAGAGGGACGAGGGGGTCACCTACGCGGAAAACGCGGGGCGGCGGTATGGGATGATCGCCTTCTGCCTGCTGAATTCGGCGGTGATCCTGTATAACTTGGTCAAGGGCCTGGACAGCTACCTGCCCCTGGCCCTGTTCTGGGGGTACCTGGCCGCCGAGGGCCTGGGCAAGTATCAGGTGCGGCGGGAGCGCAAGTACCTCTGGGTGGTTGTGTGCGGGGCCGTCGCCTCCCTGTGCTTCCTGCTCTGCTATGTGCTGCGGACCTGGTGAGAGGGGGCGAGGGTTTGGATGAACAGCTGGTTTTAAAAAACCGTTTGAAGGTGGCCCGGGCGGAGAAGGGCCTGTCCCAAGGGGACCTGGCTCAGCTGGTGGGAGTGTCCAGGCAGACTATCAGCTCCATTGAGACGGGGCAGTTCAACCCCACCGCCAAGCTGGCCCTGATCTTATGCATCGCCCTGGACAAGAAATTTGAGGACCTGTTTTACTTCTGAATTGACAAAAAAGCCCCTCTCTGCCCGGCGGCAGAGAGGGGCCTGGTGTATTTTAGATGTGCTGGTGGACCTTGGAGAGCTCCTGGGCGATGTTCAGAATGTGGTCGCCGATGCGCTCAAAGTCGGTGAGAAGCTCGGAGTAGAGGATGCCCCCCTCGGCGGAGCACTCCCCGCTCTGCATCCGGGCCAGGTGGCTGCGGCGGTAGTCCCGGGTCATGTCGTCAATGCGCTGCTCCAGGGCCGACACCTGGGTGAGCCACTCCACGCTCCCGGCCTGGTCGGACAGGAGCTGCTGGATGCCCTTCAGGCAGATGTCCTGCATGGAGACGATCTCCTGCTGGGCGGTCTGGGAGAAGGCGATGTCCCGCCGGTTGAGCATGCGGGTGTAGCCGGCCAGGTTGTCCGCGTGGTCGCCGATGCGCTCGATGTTGCCGGAGATGGTGAGAAAGCTGCTCACCACGGCGGAGGCCTGCTGGTTGGTCTCATAGGCGATCACATGGGAGATGTGGAGGGAGATCTCCCGGTTCAAAAAGTCGATATACTCCTCGGTCTCCTCCACCTGGGAGAGCTCGTCCTCGTTCCGGTCCAGCACCGAGCGGAAGCTGGCCTCCACGTTCTCCTGGGCCATGAGCATCATCCGGCGGAGCTCATGCTGGAGCTGGTCCACCTGGATGGCGGACACGCCCAGGCCGCTCTCCTTGCTGCCCGTCTGGATGGGGGTGAGGTACTCCAGGTGCATGCGCTCGTCCTTGTCCTCGGGGCGGTCGGGCAGGATCTTCACGGCGGCCTTGGCCAGGTAGTTGCCCAGGGGCAGGAGGAGCAGGGTGGTGATGATGTTGAAGCTGGTGTGGGTAATGGCAATCTGGCCGGCGGGGGTGGCGGGCAGCACGCCGCTCAGGAAGCTGCCGAGGGCGCCGGGCAGCACCAGGGAGCCGTCAATCACGCTGGCGATGGGGAAGAGAATAAAGAGCGCGGTGAAAATGACGGTGCCGATGATGTTGAACATCAGATGGATGATGGTGGTGCGCTTGGCGTTGCGGGTGGTGCCGATGGAGGCCAGCACCGCGGTGATGCAGGTGCCGATGTTCTGGCCGAACAGGACGAACACCGAGTTGGCGTAGGCGATGACGCCGCTGTTGGCCAGGGCCTGCAGGATGCCCACCGAGGCGGACGAGGACTGGATGATAGCGGTGAAGATCATGCCCGCCAGGATGCCCAGGAGGGGGTTGGAGAAGTTGGACATGATGCTCACGAAGGCCTCCGACTCCCGCAGGGGGGACATAGCGCCGCTCATCATGTCCATGCCGATGAACAGCACGCCCAGGCCGGCGAAGATCTGGCCCACGTGCTGAAGCTGGGGCTTTTTCACAAAGACGGCCAGCACCACGCCCACAAAGGCGATGAGGGGGGCCAGCTCCCCCACGTCCAGGGCGATGAGCAGGCCGGTGACGGTGGTGCCGATGTTGGCGCCCATGATGATCCAAACCGCCTGATTCAGGGTCATCATGCCCGCGTTGACGAAGCCCACCACCATGACGGTGGTGGCCGACGAGGACTGGATGACGGCGGTGATGGCCGCCCCCACCAGTACCCCTAAAAACCGGTTGGCGGTGAGCCGCTCCAGGATCTGCTTCATCCGGCTGCCAGCCGCGGCCTCCAGGCCGGAGCTCATCATCTGCATGCCGTACAGAAACAGGGCCAGGCCCCCCAACAGGCTTAAAAAGTCTGTCATCTGCATAAGGTTGGAATCCTCCTCTTTCTCTCTCGTTCCAGGAAACTATGTATTGCTATTGTTTCGGGTTTGCGGTAAAAATATAAAAAGGCACAGCCCACGGGCCCGGCGCTCCGCCGGCTCCGCAGGTTATGCCAGTATTGTCCGATGAAGTTGTAGCAGGCCGGTTCCCTCCGGCCCGGGTCCCGATGCTCCCATGGCATTGTTCCCTCTCTGCACACCGCATTTCTTTCTTAACACATTCTTTATTATAGGGGCAGGTCCCGGGCACCGTCAATGAATTTTACTTATATTTAACATAGTTCAAACAATTTTCCATGGTTCAAACAAAAATGCGTACCCGGACAGGTCCGGGGGCGTGGATTTTACCAGAGCGGACGTCTCGAAAACCGGGACCCGCGGCCGGACCAGAGAAAGGGAGGAATGATCCATGATCCAGCTGGTGGTCAGCGATATCGACGGAACTCTGCTGCAGGATGGGGCGAACGCCATCCCGCCGGCCATTTTTGAACAGATCGCCCGCCTGAGGGGGCGGGGCATCCGCTTCTGTCCCGCCAGCGGGCGGCAGTACACCAGCCTGCGGAAGCTGTTTGCCCCGGTGGCGGACCAGCTCTACTACCTGTGCGAGAACGGGGCGGTGGTCTATGGTCCGGGGGCCCCGGGCCCCATCCTCAGCCGCACAGAGATGGACCGGGACCTGTCCCTGGAGCTGTGCCGGGAGATTCTGGCCCATCCCCGGTGCGAGGTGCTCATCTCCGGGGCCAACACCAGCTACCTGTGCCCCAAGGAGGGGGATATCGTCTCCCTCATCCGGGACTTTGTGGGCAACAACGTGGCCCTCCTCCCCCGGCCGGAGGACATGCCCGAGCCCTTTGTAAAGGTGTCCGCCTACTGCCGGGACGGAGCCAGAGGGGTGGAGCCCGAGCTGGCCCCCCGCTGGAGCGGGCATTTCCACGCCGCCGTGGCGGGGGAGAAGTGGCTGGACTTCACCCTGGCGGACAAGGGGGTGGGGCTGAGGCGGCTGTGCGCCGTCCTGGGGGTCCCCCTGGAACAGGTGATGGCCTTCGGGGACAACTACAACGACCTGCCCATGCTGGAGCTGGCGGGCCGCCCCTATCTGATGGAGAGCGCGGCGGAGGAGCTGCGGGACCGCTTCCCCCTCCGCTGCCGCCGGGTGGAGGATGTGCTGGCCGGGCTGTGAGCGGCCCGGGCGAAGAAACAGCCCGCCCCGGCGTCTCCTGGTCTCAATGGGACCGGGAGACGCCGGGGCGGGCAGATAAAAGGGGGAAAGAGAAAACCAAAGTGGGATGGGATGAATCAAACGGGAGGCTTACCAGAAGAACCCGCCGAAGGGCCAGTTGTTGTAGTAGGACCCGCCGCTCTGGGAGTTGTTCTGCTGGTCTTGGCTGGACTGCTCCTGAATCTGGTTGGCCGCCTCGGTCTGCTCGTTCTGCTCGTCCAGGGTGACGGACAGCTGGACCTGCTGCTGGTTGCGGATCACCGTCAGAGTGACGGTGTCCCCCGCCTTATAGTTGCTGGACAGGGCGGCGGTGAGGGCGCTGCTGGAGTCGATGGCGGTGTCGTCGATGGCGACGATGATGTCGTTCACCTGCAGGCCGGCCTCCTGGGCGCAGGAGCCGTCGGCCACATAGAGGACGGCGGCGCCGGCGGAGATGCCGTAGCGCTGGGCCTCGTCGGAGACGTCCTGCACCTGGATGCCCAGATAGGGCTTGCCGGTGACATAGCCGTGCTCGATCAGGTCGTTGATGATCTCCTTCACGTCGTTGATGGGGAGGGCGAAGCCCAGGCCCTCGGCGGAGACGCCGGAGCTGGTCTGCGTATACTTGGCGGTCACGATGCCCACCACGTTGCCGTAGCTGTCAAACAGGGGGCCGCCGGAGTTGCCCGGGTTGATGTCGCAGTTGGTCTGCAGCACGTTCAGGGTGGTGGTCTCCGTCTGGCCGGTGGTCTGGTTGGTGCTGCTGGTGGTGATCAGCCGGTCCAGAGCGGACACCAGGCCGTTGGAGAGGGAGTAGGTCAGCTCGCCCAGGGGGTTGCCGATGGTGTACACCGTCTCGCCCACCACCAGCTGCTCGCTGTCGCCCAGGGTGACGGGCTGCAGGCCGGTGGCGTCGATCTTCAGCACCGCCACGTCGTTGTCCTGCTCGCCGCCCACCAGGGTGGCGGTGTACTGGGCGCCGTCGGCAAAGGACACCTCAATGGACACAGACGAGTCGTCCACCGCGTCCTCGATGACGTGGTAGTTGGTGACGATGTACCCGTCCTGGGTGAGCACAAAGCCGGAGCCGCTGGCCGCCGAGGTGGTGGTCTGCCCGAAGATGTTCACCGAGGTGGTGGACACCGTGATGCCCACGCAGGAGGCCAGGTTGGCCGCGTACAGCTGCTCCGGGGTCATGGGCTGGCCGCCGTTGCTGTTGGCCACCGTGTCCACGTCCACCGTGGGCCGCTCGCCCTGGTAGACCACCGTGTCCGGCTTGGCAAACTGCTGATAGGCCGCCGCGCCGCCTGCGCCGGCGGCCCCGCCCACCACCACGCAGGCCAGCAGCAGGGCGATGGCCCGCTTGGTGAACCGGCCGGGACGCTTCCCGGGCGACTCAGGTCCGGGACCGGCAGGGCCCGGGACGGGAGCCGGAGAGGGGTCGGCGTAGTCGCCGAAGCCGCCGCGGTATCCGTCGTTCTCACTATTATAAAAATTGAATTCATTGTCTGCCATGATCAATCACTCCTCCGTGTGAAGCTGTGGGGTTTTCCCGTTTGACAAGTCACAGTATACGGGAGAAATATGAAAAAAGCATGAAGAAACTTGGGGGCTTTTTTTAATTTTTCTGCATGAAATTGAAAACTGAGGGGAAAAGATGGGGCGTTTCCCCCAAAAGCATGCATTTTTTAAAGTTTTCTGAAATGATTCCGGCCCCGCCCGCAGAAAAACAGCCGCCCGCAGGCGGCTGTTCAGCTTGTCGAAAAACCTCTGTTCAGACGAATCCGCCCGAGTGTTGGCGGGGGAGCTCGAGGGGGCGGCAGCCCGCCTCGAGTGGGATCGAATGCCCTGAATGCCTTGCTTGGCAAGGCGTTCAGCGAGCGCAGCGAGGACTTTTCCGCCGCGCAGCGGCGGGAAAGTAACGGCATTTTTGCAGGCTGTCGGAAAAGTCCTTGGACTTTTTCGACAGCCTGAACAGCCGCCCGAAGGCGGCTGTTTTTGGATCTGCTTCAATTGGCTCAGAAGCGGCTGTACAGGGGCGTCCTCACTGGTCGGCCACCGCTTTGCGCATCCACCGTCCGCTCTTCACCCGGGACAGGGAGACCGCCGCGCCGATGGCCCAGCCGGCGGGGATGGACCACCAGATGGCGTTGGCGCCCAGGGGGGTGAGGTAGGCCAGGGCGTAGGCGATGGCCACCCGGGAGAACAGGTTGGCCATGGAACTGAAGGTGAAGGCCCCCATGTCTCCCGCCCCCCGGAGCATCCCGTTGGGGACGAACAGCAGGCCCATAAGGATGTAGAACACCGACACCGTGTGCATGTAGGCCAGGCCGTAGCCCAGCGCCCCCGAGGTGTCCCCCGGGTCCAGGAACAGCCCCAGCAGCTGGTTGCCGAACAGGAAGATCAGCACGGTGATGGTCAGGGAGAACACCACCACCATAAAGAGGGAGGCCTTCAGCCCCTCCTTCACCCGCTCGTACTTGCCGGCCCCGATGTTCTGGGCGGTGTAGCTGGACATGGCGTTGGAGAAGTTCATGTTGGGCAGCATGGCCAGCGTGTCGATTTTGGTGGCGGCGGTGTACCCGGCCACCAGCACCTTGCCGTAGGAGTTGACCAGCCCCTGCATCATCATCATGGACAGGGAGACCAGGGACTGCTGAAGCATGGAGGGCAGGCCGATCCGGGCGATGCGCTTCACCGCCAGCAGGTGGAACAGTGGGATCTTCTCCCCCTGCCGCCCCGGCTCGCAGGGCATGCGCTTCAGCCGCCGGACGAGCACCAGCAGGGAGCACACCGCGCACATTCCCTGGGCGATGAGGGTGGCCCAGGCCACCCCGGCCACCCCCATGCGGAACTGGATCACAAAGACCAGGTCCAGCACGATGTTGGTCAGGCTGGAGATCATCAGAAAGAGCAGGGGGGTGCGGCTGTCCCCCTGGGCGTTGTAAATGCCGTTAAGGGTGTTGTAGAGAAACAGGAACACCGCCCCGCCGAAGTAGATCTGTAAGTACAGCCGGGAGTCGTCCATGATGTCCGGGTCGGTGCCCAGCAGCCGCAGCAGGGGACCGGCCAGCACGGCGCCCAGGGCCATAATGATGAGCCCCAGCACGCTCAGGGAGATGATGGCGGTGGAGATGGTGGACTTCATCTCATGGATGCGCCCCGCCCCGAAGAGCTGGGAGACCACCACGTTGCTGCCCATGGACAGCCCCGAGGCCACTGCCACCGACAAAAACACAATGGGAAAGGAGGAGCCCACGGCCGCCACCGCGTCCTCCCCCACGAACTTCCCCACCACCATGGTGTCCACCATATTGTACAGCTGTTGGAACAAATTGCCCGCCACCATGGGCAGGGCAAAGAAAAACAGCAGCTTCAGGGGCCGTCCCTCCGTCAGATTTTGAACCATATCCTCTCTCCTTTTCTCAGGTTCTCCGCCTCCGGCGGACCGGAGCCGTTTTTAGGGTAAGAGGTATTGTATACCGGAAGCGGGAAAAAGTCCATGCGGGGATCCGGGAAAAGGAGAAAATTTTTGCCCCAGGCCTCCGGTGCGGTTTCCTGTTTACTCCCGGCGGATTTTGCGGTAAAATGGGGGAGCATGCAGATACGGAGAGGAGGAGAAAGCCATGGCACAGCTGCTGGCCCCGGGGAGCATTCTCGCTATGACCGACCAGGCGGCTGACCGCCTGATCAAGCTGGACAGCGGGGACGCGGCCCTGCTGTACTTGCACCTGCTGCGCCGGGGGAGCCCGGAGGGGCTGCGCTGGCCGGAGGAGCGGAAGCGCGCCGCCCTGAAGCAGCTCCAGGACCAGGGGCTGGCCTCCCTCTCCCTCACCGCCGCCCCGGCGGAGCCGGAGGAGCCCCCGGAGGCTCCGCCCCCGGAGTACGCCCTGGAGGACATCAACGCCGCCCTGGGGGACCGGAGCTCCGCCTTCCCCGCCCTGGCCGACGAGGTGGAGCGGCGGCTGGGCAAGAAACTCACCGCCAACGACCTGAAGGTGCTCTATACCTTATACGACCACCTGGCCCTGCCGGCCGAGGTCATCTGCCTGCTGGTGAACTGGTGCATCGAGGAGATGGAGCGCAAGTACGGGCCGGGAAGAAAGCCCTTCCTCTCCCAGATCCGCCGGGAGGGGTTTGTCTGGGCCCGGAAGGGCATCGACACGGTGGACGCGGCGGAGCAGTACCTCCAGAAGCTGGTCCGCCTGCGGGGCCGGGGGGCCCAGGTGCTCCGGCTGCTGGACATCCCGCCCCGGCCCCTGGTGGAGCGGGAGAAGAAGTACATCGCCGCCTGGGATGAGATGGGCTTTGACGACGAGGCCCTGCGGGCGGCCTATGAGCGGACCATTATGAAGAAGCAGTCCCTGGACTGGAGCTATATGAACGGCATTCTCCGCCGGTGGCACGAGAAGGGGCTCCACACTCTGGCGGCCATCCAGGCGGGGGACCGGGACCCCAGGCCGGTCCAGGCCGCCCCCGTCACCCCCCAGAGCCAGGCGGCCGCCAGCCGGGAGGACCAGCGGGCCCGGGAGGACATGGAGCGCATCCGCCGCCTGATGGAACAGATGAAGCAGGAGGAGTGAGCAGATGGCATACGATCCCAACATCCTGCGCCGGGCCGCCGCCCGGCTGGAGGAGCAGAAACGCCAGCGGGAGGACCGGCGGGAGGAACTCCGGCGGAAGGCCTACGCCAGGGAGCCCCGGCTGGCCCAGCTGGACCGGCAGCTCCAGCGGACCATGGCCGAGCTGGCCTCCGCCTCCCTGCGCCAGGGGGGGGACATGCGCCAGACCCTCCAGGCCGTCCGGGACAAAAACCTGGAGATCCAGCAGGAGCGGGCGGTGCTGCTGGGGGCCCTGGGCCTGCCCGAGGACGCCCTGGACGACAAGCCCGCCTGCCCCAAGTGCGGGGACACCGGCTGGCGGGGGGCCCAGATGTGCGAGTGTCTGAAAAAGCTGTGCGCCCAGGAGCAGATCCAGGAGCTGTCCAAGCTGCTGGATTTGGGGGAGCAGTCCTTCGACGCCTTCCGCCTGGACTATTACAGCGACCAGCTGTGGCCCGGCCGGGCCTCCTCCCCCAGGACCAACATGGACCTGGTGTACGAGGTGTGCCTGAACTACGCCCAGAAGTTCGGCCGCTTCCACTTTAAAAACCTGTTTCTCACCGGGGCTCCCGGCCTGGGTAAGACGTTCCTGTCCGCCTGCATTGCCCGCAGCGTGTCGGAGCAGGGGTTCTCTGTGGTGTACGACACCGCCGGGAACATCTTCGCCCAGTTTGAGAACCGGAAGTTCCAGCGGGACGCGGAGGGGGTGCAGACCGCCCGGGACGAGACCCGGCGGTACCTCAACTGCGACCTGCTGATCCTGGACGACCTGGGCAGTGAGCTCACCACCCAGTTCACCCAGTCCGCCCTGTATGAGCTCATCAACACCCGGCTGGTGAGCGACCGGCGGACGGTGATCTCCTCCAACCTGACCCCTGAGGACGTGGTGCGCCGGTATACGCCCCAGATCTCCTCCCGCCTGCTGGGGGAGTTCTACATCCTCCACTTTTTCGGGGACGACATCCGGCTGCTCAAGCGGAAATAGGCAGGTTGCTTTTCCACCTGGGTTGGGGTATGATACAAGTTGTGAAAGCGAGACCGCAAGGGAGGTTTTTCAAGATGCGGGACGGATTTGTAAAGGTAGCGGCCGGCACCCCCAAGATCCGGGTGGCCGACTGCCGCTATAACGCGGAACAGATATTTACCCTCATGCGGGAGGCAGATAAGCAGGGGGTGCGGGTGCTGTGCCTGCCCGAGCTGTGCCTCACCGGCTACACCTGCGGGGACCTGTTTCTCCAGGACACCCTGCTCCGGGGGGCGGAGGAGGGCCTGAAGACCATTCTGGAGGCCACCCGGAACCTGGATATGGTGGCCGCCGTGGGCCTGCCGGTGCGGGCCAACAACAAGCTCTACAACTGCGCCGCCGTCATCCACAAGGGACAGATTCTGGGCCTGGTGCCCAAGACCCACATCCCCAACTACGGGGAGTTCTATGAGAGACGGTGGTTCGCCTCCGCCGCGGACAGCAGCTTCCTCGACTGCACCATGGAATTCGCGGGCCAGGAGGTCGTGGGGCTTTCCCCCTACCAGATCTTCAGCTGCAACATGCCCAATCTGGTCCTTGGGGTGGAGATCTGTGAGGATCTTTGGGTCGCCGATCCCCCTTCCACACGCCTATGCGCCCAGGGGGCCACGCTGATTCTGAATTTGTCCGCCAGCGACGAGGTGGTGGGCAAGGCCGACTACCGGCGGCAGCTGGTGACGGGCCAGTCCGCCCGGCTGGCGTGCGGCTATGTGTACGCCGACGCGGGGGAGGGGGAGTCCTCCACCGACCTGGTGTTCGGCGGCCACAACCTGATTGCCGAAAACGGCTCCCTGCTGGCGGAGCGGCGGTTTGCCACCGGCCTCACCGTCAGCGAGATCGATGTGGACCGGCTGGCTTATGAGCGCCGGCGCATGACCACCTTCCCCGCCGGGGGAGAGTATGCCTACTCCAACTATTTCGAGCTGGAGCTGGGCAAGACCAAGCTCACCCGGTATGTTTCCCCCAACCCCTTCGTGCCTGAGGACGCGGGGGACCGGGCGGAGCGGTGCAACGAGATTCTGAAAATCGCCGCCCTGGGCCTGACCAAGCGCCTGGAGCACACCCGGGCCAAGACCGCCGTGGTGGGCCTGTCCGGCGGCCTGGACTCCACCCTGGCCATTCTCATCACCGCCGTGGCCATGAAGCTGCTGGACCGGCCGGCCAGCGACATCATCGCGGTGACCATGCCCTGCTTCGGCACCACCGACCGCACCCGGGACAACGCCATGGAGCTGGCAGAGCGCCTGGGGGCCACCCTGAAGCGCATCGACATCGGCGAGGCGGTGAAGGTCCACTTCAAGGACATCGGCCAGTCCATGGAGGACCACTCCGTCACCTTTGAGAACGGCCAGGCCCGGGAGCGCACCCAGGTGCTCATGGACATCGCCAACCAGACGGGCGGCATGGTCATCGGCACCGGCGACCTGTCCGAGCTGGCCCTGGGCTGGGCCACCTACAACGGGGACCACATGTCCATGTACGCGGTGAACGCGGGCATCCCCAAGACCCTGGTGCGCCACCTGGTGTCCTTCGTCTCCGACGACAAGGGCAGCGAGGACCCCAGGCTGTCCGCCGTGCTGGACGACATTCTGGATACCCCCGTCTCCCCCGAGCTGCTGCCCGCCGTGGGGGGCAAGATCAGCCAGAGGACCGAGGACCTGGTGGGGCCCTATGAGCTCCACGACTTCTTCCTGTACTACGCCATCCGGTGGGGCTTCTCCCCCAAGAAGGTGTTCCGCCTGGCGGAGTACGCCCTGGGGGACCGGTACGACCGGGCCACCATGCTCAAGTGGCTGAACAACTTCTACCGCCGGTTCTTTACCCAGCAGTTCAAGCGCTCCTGCCTGCCCGACGGCCCCAAGGTGGGCTCCGTCACCCTGTCCCCCCGGGGCGACTGGCGGATGCCGTCGGACGCGGTGGCGGCTCTGTGGATGGCAGAGCTGGAAGAATTGCAGTAGCCTTTCCCCAGTCGCCCCGGCCCGCGAAGCGGGCCCGCGCCGAAGGCGCGTCCAAGCGTTTTCGCCATGGGCGAAAACCTTGCCGCAGGGCGGATTCACTCCGCCCGAGGATTTCAAATATCCGGGTCCCCACGGAACGCGGAGCGTTTCGCCGCTCTGGCGGCGAGTTTCTTTCTGGATACCCAGAAAGAAACCAAAGAGGCACCAGGGGGCAGGCTCAGATGAGCGCTCCGCGCTCATATTCGCCCGTCCCTATCCCCTCTGGCCTTCGGCCATCTCCCCTTGATAAGGGGAGTCGGCCCCTGGACCCCCGTTTTACGGGGGCCGCCAATTAGGCAAACTAACCCGCCGTCGCAAAGGCGCGGGCGGACAGGGGATTGGTTTCCGGTCTATTACCGCTGCCGCTGAGTTCTCGGTAACCTTTGGGTTGTGGTTCTATCGGTTGGGAGCGCGCCGGAAATGCCGCACAACCTATCAGGAGGGCGTCCTCCGTAACGGGGTCCGGGGAAAGCGGCCTATGGGCCTAGGCGGAGCGAAGCGGAGCCGTAGCCCATCGGATGCGTCCCCGGTGGCGTTTTGCCTTCTTTTTCGCCATGGAAAAAGAAGGTCGCCGCCCGCAGGCGGTGAAATCCCCCCTCTCTTAAAAAAGCAAATAAGAAACCTGGGTATTCTTACCCAATGAAAAAGGATGTCATACCATTGAATCTCTATTTCGATCTGTTTCTGACCTTTG
>NBJMC04203__coassemble_474_pt1 | contig 23464 bp, 24 predicted proteins | sample NBJMC04203__metabat2_low_PE_021 | metagenome-assembled genome bin NBJMC04203 | reverse complement strand
TACAGGTTCACCGTGTGGTCGGTGCCGAACCAGGCGGTGGATTTGCTGCGGATGAGGATGTGTTTGGCGGGGATGTAGTCCATGGCAAGCGCCTCCCCAGTGTGTCGTGTGAATCCATCCTATCAGCTCCGGGGACGGCTGTCAACGGGATTTGGAACACCTGTTTGACTTTTCGGCAAAGGCACCGTATACTGAAACCGAGAGGAGGGCGCGGGCATGGAGCGGATCATTTTTCACTGCGATTTGAACAGCTTTTACGCATCGGTGGAGCTTCTGGACCACCCGGAGCTGCGCCATCTGCCGGTGGCGGTGTGCGGCGACCCGGAGAGCCGCCACGGCATCATCCTGGCGAAAAATGAGCCGGCCAAAAAATTTCAGGTCAAGACGGCGGAGACCATCTGGCAGGCCAAGCGGAAGTGTCCCGACCTGGTGCTCCTTCCCGCCCACCACAGCGTGTACCGGGAGTTTTCCCAAAAGATCAACCGTATGTACCAGGACTACACCGATCTGGTGGAGCCCTTCGGCATCGACGAGAGCTGGCTGGACGTGTCGGGCACCCTCCACCTGTTCGGGGGGGACCCAGTGGCCCTGGCCGACGAGATCCGCCGCCGGATGCGCCAGGAGTTCGGTCTGACCATCTCGGTGGGCGTCTCCTTCAACAAGATTTTTGCCAAGCTGGGCAGCGACTATAAAAAGCCGGACGCCACCACCTGGATCAGCCGGGACAATTACCAGCGGCTGGTGTGGCCCCTGCCGGTGACCGATCTGCTATACGTGGGCCGGTCGGCGGCGGAGACCCTGGAGCGGGTGGGGGTGCGCACCATCGGGGACCTGGCCCGGTTTGACCGGGAGCGGCTGTTCCGCCTGCTGGGAAAGCAGGGGAGCCAGCTCCACGACTACGCCTGCGGCCTGGACCGCTCCCCGGTGGCCCCGGCGGGACAGTACACGCCCCCCAAGTCGGTGGGCAACGGCAACACCTTTGCCCACAATTTGCAGAGCCGGGAGGAGATTCAGGCGGGGATCGTTCAGCTGGCCGATCAGGTGGGGGCCCGCCTGCGGCGGCACCGCATGAAGTGCACCGGGGTGGCCCTCCAGATCCGGGACCCGGATTTTCGTGACATCAGCCGCCAGAAGCGGCTGGAGGTCCCCACTTGTCTGGGCCGGGAGATCGCCCGGGAGGCCATGGAGTTGGCCGACGGGTGCTGGAACATGCAAAAGCCGGTGCGGGCCCTGACCGTCACCGCCATCTACCTGATTCCCGAGGACCAGGCCGCCGTGCAGCAGACCCTGTTCGGGGACCAGGGAGCGGAGCAGCGGGAGCGGCTGGAGAAGCTGGCCCACGCCATGGACGCCATCCGGGACAAGTACGGCAAGGGGGCCATCGGCCTGGCCTCCGCCCCGAAGGAGGCCGCCCGGGAGCGCCATGCCCCTCCGCCGGGGGGCGGGAGAGAGGAGTAGGCCAGAGGCGGAGAACTGTAACCGCTGTGTAGTTGCCTCGGGCGGAACGATATGGTACTATAAAAGAACAAACACAGGGATGATATTCGTCAAGCAAAGGGAGGAAGCCTGGACGTTTCGCCCAGAGCGAACCGTGGCGCGAAGGAGGTGCGCTGCATGCGGAAGGAGACCTATCAGAAAGCGGACATGGGATTTCAGATTTTGATCTCGGTGGCAGTGATCTGCAATCTGGCGGCGAAGGCCATCTGGGGCCGTCCGCCGGTGATCGTGCCGCTGGTCGGCTTGGTAGTCCTGTTGATTTCCGCCATCGGGCTGTATATTTGCCGGCATGAGACATTCGGGGTGTGCACCCAGGAGGAGAGCCAGAGCCTCTGGCATGCCGGGAGGATCTGGCGGCGGGTCCGCGCCGCCCTGTTGGGTACGATGATCGTATGCTTCCTGATTTATTTGTGGCGGTGGTGACAAACAGGCCGTAGTTAGAAACGTGGGGCGGAAGGTCCAGCATAATCCCATGGGAAGATTTCATACAGTGGGCATGAGGTGAGTTCTCATGCCCGCTTCTTTTTCCACATTTTTGGCCCAGGCGGTGGAAAACCCCGCCCTGGCCATGTCGGCCCTCCTCACTCTGGGGGTGTTGCTGGTGAACGGCTGGACGGACGCCCCCAACGCCATCGCCGGGGCGGTGGTGACGGGGGCTCTGTCCTTCCGCCGGGCGGTGCTCCTGGCGGCGGTGTGCAATTTTCTGGGGGTGCTGTGCGTCACGTCGGCGTACCCCTCGGTGGCGGAGACGGTGTACTCCATCGCCTTCTTCGGGGGCGGGCCGGAGGCGGCCTCCCTGGCCCTGTGCGCCGCCATGGGGGCGGTGGTGCTCTGGGCGGCGGCGGCCTGGCGGTGGGGCATCCCCACCAGCGAGAGCCACGCCCTGGTGGCGGGCGTCTCCGGGGCGGCGGCGGCCCTGGAGGGGGACCTCTCCTGCATCCGCTGGCAGAAGTGGGGCCTGGTGCTGCTGGGGCTGGTGCTGTCCACCGCCCTGGGGTTTTGGGCGGGGCGCTGGGCGGAGGGGGCCACCCGGGGCTGGGGGTGGTCCGGGCGGGCCTACCGCGTGCTCCAGATTCCCGGGGCGGCGGGGACCGCCTTTCTCCACGGGGCTCAGGACGGGCAGAAGCTTTTGGGGGTGTTTCTCCTGGGGGCGGCCCTGGCTCAGGGGCGGCAGGGGGAGGGGATGGCCCGGGCCCCCTTGTGGCTGATGGTCCTGTGCGCCGCCTTCATGGCCCTGGGGACCGGCGTGGGGGGACGGCGGATCATCGACACGGTGGGCCGGGATATGGTGTCCCTGGGCCCCCGGGAGGGGTTCTCCGCCGACCTGGCGGGGATCGCCTGCCTGCTGCTGGCCACCGCGCTGGGTCTGCCCGTGTCCACCACCCACACCCGCACCGCCGCCCTGCTGGGGGTGGGCTCGGCCGGGGGGAGGCGGGCGGACTGGGGGGTGGCCCGGTCCGTCGCCCTGGCCTGGCTGTGCACCTTCCCCGGGTGCATGGGGCTGGGCTGGCTGCTGGCGAAGGGGATGCTGGAAATTTGAACAGGGATGCACAGGGGCATCCCTGTTTTTGAAAGGGCTGGCGGAGGAAACGCCTGAATTTGTGATAATTTTGCAATTTTTTTGTCACAGAAATGAGAAGAACTGGCCGGGACGGACGGTGTAACCTGTGGTTGACGTAATGTGACAGCGCCGGGGCCGCCTATTTGAACAGGCGGCGGGGCGCAGAAGGGGAGCGAACGGATATGAGACAGAAACATTGGGGCCGCCGTCTGGCGGCCGGGCTGCTGCTGGGGGCGGCAGCGTTTGCCCTGGCGGGCTGTGGGCCGTCCAGTGGGGCGGACAGCGGAGCGGAGGACTTGGCCCTGTTTGAGATCCACCCTATGGAGGGCTATGAGCGGGCGGACGGTACTTTTGAAGTTCAAGACGCCTCGGGGCAGACCGTGGCCGTGATGGCGGCGGACGACGCCCTGCGGGACTACCCGGCCCGGCCCCCGGAGGGGGAGGACAGCGACACCGGCCTCCCGGTTCTCTGGGGGAAAGCCCCGGATGGGACGCAGTGGACGGTGACCTGGAGCGGGCCCAGCGCGGGGATGAGCCAGTGCCGGGTGCTGCTGTCCGGCGGCGGGGGAGAGAGCTGGACCCTTACCGCCAGCAATCCCAGCCCGGTGTCCGACGTATACGGGGCGGGATTTTTAAACGATCAGGTGGGCTTTGTCTGTTCCCGGCACTTTCTGACCACCGGCCCGGAGATTCTCTGGACCCGGGACGGCGGGGCGAGCTGGAGCCCGCTGGAGCTCCCCATTCCGGAGGAGTACCAGGGGAGCGTGATGGACGCGTACAGCCCCCGGTTCCAGGACGGGGAGGTCCGCTTCCCGGTGCTGATCTGGGGAGAGACTTCCGAGGAAAACCGGTATGTATTCTGTACCAGCACAGACCTGGAGCACTGGACCTGGAGCGAGAGCTGACCAAAAGACAGGAGGAGCCGCCTGCGGCGGCTCCTCCTATGTGTTAAAAGGCCCGGATGACGCCGCAGCCGATGCGGGCCCCCGCGTGGCCGGAGGGCTGGGTGGCGAAGTCGTCCGGGTCCTGGTGGATGACCACGGAGCGGCCCAGGATGTCCGGGACGGCAAAGCGGTCGGTGAGGACGCTGAGATAGGCGTCCCCGCCGCAGCCGAACAGGGGCGGCAGGTCCCCGGCGTGGCGGGGGTGCTCGCACCCCTCCAGGTCCAAGTGGCCGCCGGCGCTCTCGAAGTCCGGGGGAGTGCAGGCGTCCCCCTCGTGGATGTGGAAGCCGAAGACCCGGGAGGCGCAGGGACCGTCCCCGTGGGGGAGGCCGTGGATCTGGGCGGTGACCAGGACGCCCCGCTCCTGGGGAAAGAAGGAGACCAGCCCGGAGAGGGGGGAGCCCGGCGCTCCGGCGATGTGGGCGATGGCGGCGGGGGCTTGGGAGTTGTTCTGCATGGCAATCACCTCATTGAAAAATCCATTGGGAGGGAAGAAAAAAGCCCTCCTGCAAGGAGTTCCGCCGTCCGCAGCCGGCGGAATAAAATTCAATCTCGTCATTTCCGAGGACACAAGGTGAATTGCCCCGAAGGGGCAAGAGAAGGTCCCCTGGGGGATGCGCCTCGGAAATGACACCCCTCACGAAATTTTGGCCGACAATTTCCGGGTTCCCAGAAAATCATTTATGGTTTTCTGGGAGAGGAGGCGCAGCGGAGGGAACGAGCATTCGGGTTTACCCGGATGCGAGCGATCCGTAGCTTGCGACGACGACATCGAGGACAAAATTTCGTGCAGCCCTGCTCGAAAAAGTGGCAAAGCCACTTTTTCGACAGTCTAAAAAAGCCCTCCTGGCGGAGGGCTTTTGGGTCAGCGGCAGACCCGGGAGATACACAGGGCGCTGACCTGGGGCGGGAGGCTCATGGTCATGGCCCCGCTGTATTCGATCTCCACACAGTCGCCCCGGGAGAAGCAGCAGGCCCGCTGGGTGTGGACCAGAACGGTCTGCCGGGTGCGGCAGTCGCAGACCAGAAGCTGACAGTTCCGGACCTCCAGAACCTCAGCCTGAAAGACAGTTGTCTCCATGGATTCCAAATTTAATCCCTCCGATCAATCCATGCTATGCGGCACGGCGGCCGGAGGTGCCCGGGCGCTTCCCTCAGAGTCCGGCACTCAATGTCCGGGCAAAGGCACGGGCGCGCTGTTCCTTCTCCCCGTCCATGAACGGGACGTCATAGCCCAGGTGCCGTTCGGCCAGCATGCCGGCGTAGGTCATGCCGGTGTGCTTGCAGTACCGGCGAACCCCCTCCTCAAACAGGTCGGCCCCCTTTTCGGGGCGGTAGCCGCAGGTGGTGAGGATGGCCGCCCGCCTGCCCCAGAGCAGGGAGGGGCCCTTCTCCTCCCCGTAGTACTTGCACAGGCCGTACACCAGCCGGTCCAGCAGGGCCTTCATGGGGGGCGTACAGTACCAGGAGTAGATGGGGGTGGCCAGCACCAGGAGATCGCTGTGTAAAATCTCCTCCGCCAGGGCGGGCACGTCGTCCCGGATGGCGCAGCTCATCCCGCTCCAGTCCCGCTGGCAGGTGCGGCAGGCGGTGCAGGGGCGGATATCCAGGCCGTACAGCCAGTGGGCGGTCACCGTGTGGCCCAGCTGTTCCAGCTCGTCCTGGAAGGGGAGGCGCAGGGCGTTGGTGTTTCCGTTTTTTCGGGGGCTGCCCATGAGAATGCACACCTGCATAAAGATCGCTCCTTTTCTGTGGATTGGGCATTTTACCGCCCAAGCGGCGGGATCTGCCTGTAAAAACGGGCGGGGGCTGACCCCCGCCCGCAGGCTTTTGGTATCAACTGGATTACTGGGAGAGCTTCTCCAGTCCGATCTTCAGCCGCCGGACGGTCTCGTCCCGGCCCAGGATGTGGCAGATCTCCACCGCTCCGCCGGGGGTGACCGCCTTGCCGGCGGCGGCGATGCGCACCGGCCACATGAGCAGGGCGTTCTTCACGCCCAGGCCCTCGGCCAGCCCCACCAGGCTGTCGTGGATCATGGCCTCGCTCCAGGAGGGCAGGTTGGCCAGCATGCCGATGGCGGCGGAGAGCATCTCCTTGGAGGAGTCCAGGGTGGACTTGGACTTCTTGTTGGCGAACAGGTTCACGTCGTAGTCGGGCAGCGCGTCGAAGAAGTCCACCTTTTCCGGGATGTCGGTGAGCTTCTCGCACCGGGCCTGGAGCAGGCCGGCGATCTCCGCCGCGTTCAGGTCGGGGTTTTTGACGCTCTGGCGGATATAGGGCTCGGCCACCTTGGCGAACTCCTCCGGGGCCATGGAGCGCAGATAGAGGGCGTTGAAGTGGGTGAGCTTGTCGATGTCGAAGATGGCGGGGGACTTGGACACGCCGGAGAGCTCGAAGGCGTCCACCAGCTCTTTCAGGGAGAAGATCTCCTGCTCCGCCAGCTCCCCCTTGGGGGACCAGCCCAGCAGGGCCACATAGTTCAGAATGGCCTGGGTGAGGTAGCCCTGGGCCTTCAGATCCTCATAGGAGGGGTCCCCGTGGCGCTTGGACATCTTGTTGTGGGCGTCCCGCATGACGGGGGAGCAGTGGACGTAGGTGGGCACCTCCCAGCCGAAGGCCTGGTACAGCAGGTCGTACTTGGGGGCGGAGGACAGGTACTCGCTGCCCCGGACCACGTGGGTAATGCCCATCAGGTGGTCGTCCACCACGTTGGCGAAGTTGTAGGTGGGCAGGCCGTCCCGCTTGATGAGCACCTGGTCGTCCAGGGTCTTGTTCTCCACGGTGATGTCCCCGAAGATGGCGTCGTGGAAGGTGGTGGTCTCCTCGTGGGGAATTTTTTGGCGGATCACGTAGGGCTCGCCGGCGTCCACCCGGGCCTGGGCCTCCTGGGGGTCCAGGGTGCGGCAGGGGTCGTCGGGGCGGTCAAACTCGCCGGCGTCCTCCTCCGACTCGGTTTTTTCGCAGAAGCAGTAGTAGGCGTGGCCCTTCTCCACCAGCAGGCGGGCATACTTTCCATAGGTGTCCCGCCGCTCGGTCTGGATATAGGGGGCCACGGGACCGCCCACGTCGGGACCCTCGTCGTGGTCCAGGCCGCACTCAGCCAGGGTGCGGTAGATCACCTCGGTGGCGCCCTCCACCTGACGGGTCTGGTCGGTGTCCTCAATGCGCAGGATGAAGGTGCCCTGGTTGTGCCGGGCGATGAGCCAGGTGTACAGGGCGGTGCGCAGGTTGCCCACGTGCATATAGCCGGTGGGAGAGGGGGCGAACCGGGTGCGGACCTTCCCCTTGGGGATCTTGGCCTCCATCTCCTCGAAATACTTCATGTCCAATGCCATGTCTTTTCCCTCCACGTCTATGGTTTGAGCGCCGGAATCAGGAGATTCCCAATTTCCAATTTCACTCAGATTCAGGTATACTGATTATAGGGGATTTTCCCCTGTTTTGCAAGAGAAACCCCAAGCGCGCCCCTGTGGGGAACCTTTCCCAGCTCTGTACGTCTACACCGGCAGAGGGACCGCGCCGTTTGAAAGGAGTTTTTGATGATGAAACGCATGGTTTTTCTGCTGGCAGTTCTGGGGACCCTGCTGTCCAGCTGCGGGGCTCCGGCCCCGGGAGGGAGCGCATCTTCCGCGCCCCAGGAGGGCTCGTCCGCCCAGGAGGAGCTGCCGAACACGGAGGGGGAGAACTCTGTCCCCCTGGAGGAGGACCCCGAACCTGAGCTTTCCAGCGGGCGGGACTCCATCCCCTTCACCGGGGACCAGCTCTACGCCGCGGCCTATCTGGGCTTTGAGGAGATGGAGGACCTGTCCTACTACACCCAGCGCTATCTGGACAGCGGGGACCTGCCCATCCACTACTTTTCCCCCGGGGAATACTATCTCATCATCCCCCGGTACCCAGACATGTCCCTGGCCCTGTACAAAAACGACATTCAGACCGGCCAGCCCGCCCTGGTCTATGAGGACCCAGCCTGTGAGCCCTTCCTGATCCAGTGCAACATCAGCGATATCTTTTCGGACGTGACGGTGGAGCTGACTTATCAGGGGGAGACGGTCTCCTTCTCCCCCTACATCTCCCTGAAGGACGGGAGCGTCCAGGTGGGGGAGCGGGGACTGGACCTGTCCCGGAGCGGCGGGTGAGTTCCATCACACCCGCTCCAGGCGGTACCGGTCGGCGCGGCGGTTGGTCAGGGTCCCCACCTTCCGGCGGATCTCCTCCACATAGTCCAGGTCGATGTCCGCCAGGATGACGCCGGGGCGGTCGGGGGCCTGGGCCACCACGTTGCCCCAGGGGTCCACCACCATGGAGCGGCCGTAGGCGGGGAACTCCGGCCCGGGGCCGAACTGCTCCGGGGCCACCACATAGCAGCCGTTTTCGATGGCCCGGGCCCGGAGGAGGACCTCCCAGTGGTCCTTACCCGTGTTCAGGGTGAAGTTGGCGGGGACGAACAGCACCTGGGCCCCCTCCAGGGCCATGATGCGGTAGAGCTCCCCGAAGCGCAGGTCATAGCACACGGACAGCCCCCAGGTGCCCAGCTCCCCCGCGTCCACAGTGACGATGGCGTCCCCGGGGCAGATCTGGCTGGACTCCCGTATTTGGCCGCCCCCGGGGACGGTCACATCAAAGGGGTGGAGCTTGCGGTATTTGGCCGCCAGGGTCCCGTCGGGCCGGATCACCATGGTGCAGTTATAGGGCCGGCCGCCCTGGGGATTTTTTTCGTAGATGCTGCCCCCGTGGAGCCACATCCCGGTCTCCCGGGCCAGGGCGGACAGACGCTGGAAGGTGGGGCCGCCGGGCACCTCCTCGGCGTACCGCTCCATCTCCACCCCCCGGTAGGAGACGCTCTCGGGCAGGGCGGCCGCGCTTGCCCCCCGCCGGGCCGCCTCCCGGACGAAGGCGGACAGGGCCTGAAGATTCTCCTCCGGGTCCTGTCCGGAGGCCATCTGAATGACCGCGATGGAAAACCGTCTCATAGGATCTCCTCCTTGTCAAATGAAATCGGATGGTTCCCCTCCATCATAGCGCAGCGGCGGGGAATGTCAAGAGACGCCAATGAAAGAGAAAAAACCGGGCGGAAAATGTAACGAAACCATGAAATTCCCGGCGCGCACATTGCCTTCGGAGAAGTTTTGTGCTATGCTGTATCAGTATGAGTGCCGGCAGATTTTCCGCCGGCTCCGGCGCTTCGGCCCTGCCGGCTCCCGGCTGTCCCGGGAGAGCCGGGAGGCCGCGGAGCGGCCCGTACGTCCATTTGGAAATTTCCTGAAAAGGTTGTGTGGATTGTGGAAACAGAGAAGAAAAAAGTCATGCTCTCCGGCATCCAGCCCAGCGGGGACCTGACCCTGGGCTCCTATCTGGGGGCCATCAAGAACTGGGTGGAGCGCACGGACGAGTTTGACAACTACTACTTTATGGCGGACATGCACTCCATCACCGTGCGGCAGGACCCCGCCGCCCTGCGCCGCCGCACCCTGGAGCAGCTGGCCCAGTACATCGCCTGCGGCCTGGACCCGGAGAAGAACACCCTGTTCATTCAGTCCCATGTCCCCGCCCACGCGGAGCTGGGCTGGGTGCTCAACTGCTACACCATGTTCGGCGAGCTCAGCCGCATGACCCAGTTCAAGGACAAGTCGGCGAAAAATGCCGACAACATCAACGGCGGCCTGTTCACCTACCCCGCCCTCATGGCGGCGGACATCCTGCTCTATCAGCCGGACTATGTCCCTGTGGGCAACGACCAGAAGCAGCACGTGGAGCTCACCCGGGACGTGGCCGAGCGGTTCAACCACATCTACGGCGATGTGTTCAAGGTGCCCGAGCCCTACATCCCCAAGGTGGGGGCCCGGGTCATGTCCCTGAGCGACCCCGCCAGCAAGATGTCCAAGTCGGACAAGGACCCCAACGGCTCCATCTATCTGATGGAGAAGCCGGAGGACATCCTGCGCAAGTTCAAGCGGGCGGTCACCGACAGCGACACGGAGAAGTGCGTCCGCTATGCCCCGGAGGAGAAGCCCGGCGTGTCCAACCTCATGGCCATCTACTCCGCCGTCACCGGCAAGACCTTTGCGGAGATCGAGGCCGAGTTCGACGGCCAGGGCTACGGCGCCTTCAAGCCCGCCGTGGGCGAGGCCGTGGTGGAGACCCTGCGCCCCATCCGGGAGGAGGCCGGCCGCATCCTGAAGGACAAGGCCTATCTGGAGAGCGTCTACAAGGCCGGGGCGGAGAAGGCCTCCTATGTGGCCAACAAGACCCTGCGGAAGGTCTATAAAAAGGTGGGCTTCGTGGCCCGGTAAGATTTTATTTTCCACCTTCGGGGGAAAATAAAGAAAATACAAAGAGGAACTTCTATGCCTGTACAGATCTCTGTCATCGGCGCGGTGGCGGCCGCCCTGCTCACCGCCGCCATCGTGGCCTTTATCACCACCCCGGTGGTGCGCACCCTGGCCTTCCGGGTAGGGGCGGTGGATATCCCCCGGGACAGCCGCCGGATGCACAACCACCCCATCCCCCGGATGGGGGGACTGGCCATCTTTTTCGGCTTTATCCTCAGCGCCCTGATCTTTGTCCCTCTGGACGCCCCCCTGCGGGGGATGCTGCTGGGGGCGGTGATCATCGTCATTTTGGGCATCTTCGACGACATCTATGCCCTGCCCGCTCTGCCCAAGCTGCTGGTGCAGATCGCCGCGGCCACTGTGGCCGTGCTCATGGGCAACCAGATCGAGGTGCTGTCCAACCCCAATATCTTCAGCAGCAACCCCTACTGGGATCTGGGCTTCCTGTCCATCCCCATCTCGGTGTTCTGGATCGTGGGCATCACCAACGCGGTCAACCTGATCGACGGCCTGGACGGTCTGGCCTGCGGGGTGTCCACCATCAGCTCCATGACCATGCTGGTCATCGCCCTGACGGTGGCCGAGCCTGACGTGGCACTGCTCATGGCCGCCCTGGCCGGCGGGTGCATCGGCTTTCTGCCCTATAACCTGAATCCGGCCAAGATCTTCATGGGGGACACGGGCTCCACCTTTTTGGGTTTTATCCTGGCCACCGTGTCCATTGAGGGGCTGTTCAAGTCCTACGCCATTATCTCCTTCGCGGTGCCCTTCCTGATGCTGGGCCTGCCCATCTTTGACACCTGCTTTGCCATTCTGCGCCGGGTATCCCACGGCCAGAGCCCCATGTCCCCCGACCGGGGCCACATCCACCACCGGCTTATCGACATGGGCTTCAACCAGAAGCAGGCGGTGGCGGTGCTCTACGTCATCAGCGCCATCCTGGGCCTGTCCGCCGTGGTGCTCACCACCACCAACGTGGTCCGGGCCATGGTGGTGCTGCTGGCCCTGTGCGTGGCCGGCGGGATGGCCGCCAAGCTGTACCTGGACCGGATGAACCACAGGGACCAGGACGGCGCCCGGCCGCCCCAGGGGCGCGGGGGGGCCAAGCCCCGGAAGCTGCACAATCCGCCCTCTGATGTGGCGGGGAGCGACTATTTCTTCGGAGAAGAGGAGCGATCCGACAAATGAAGCCTGTTACGGTTATGACCATCTTCGGCACCCGGCCGGAGGCCATCAAAATGGCCCCCCTGGCCCTGGAGCTCTCCCGGCGGGAGAACATCCGGGCCCTGTGCTGCGTCACCGCCCAGCACCGGGAGATGCTGGACTCGGTGCTGGAGATTTTCCATCTCAAGCCCGACTACGACCTGAACATTATGGAGCCGAGGCAGACCCTGTCCACCATCACCTCCAAGTGTCTGCTGGGCATGGACGGCGTGCTGGACGAGGCCAGGCCCGACCTGGTGCTGGTCCACGGGGACACCTCCACCACCTTTGCCGGAGCCCTGTCCGCCTTCTACCACCAGATCCCGGTGGGCCATGTGGAGGCCGGCCTGCGCACCTATGACAAGTGGTCCCCCTTCCCCGAGGAGATGAACCGGAAGATGGTGGGGGCCATCGCCGACCTGCACTTCTGCCCCACCGTCACCAACCGGGACAACCTGGCCCGGGAGAACATCACCAAGGGGGTGTTCCTCACCGGGAACACGGTGATCGACGCCCTGCAAACCACGGTGAAGCGTGACTACACCTTCCAGGAGGAGGTCCTGAACCGCCTGGACTACCAGAACCGCCGGGTGATCCTGGTCACCTGCCACCGCCGGGAAAACTACGGTCAGCCCATGACCAACATCATGACCGCCCTGCGCCGCATCGCCGACGCCTTCCCCGACACGGAACTGGTCTACCCCGTCCACCTGTCCCCGGTGGTCCAGGAGGCCGCCCACAAGTATCTGGACGGCCACCCCCGCATCCACCTCATCGCCCCGCTGGCGGTGGACGAGATGCACAACCTGATGGCCCGCTGCCACCTGGTGATGACCGACTCCGGCGGACTTCAGGAGGAGGCCCCCGCTTTGGGCAAGCCGGTGCTGGTCCTGCGTCGGGAGACCGAGCGGCCCGAGGCCGTCCAGGCGGGTACCGTCAAGCTGGCCGGCGTGGAGGAGGAGACCATCTTCTCCCTGGCCAGCGAGCTGCTCACCAGCGAGAGCGCCTACGCCGCCATGGCCCACGCGGTCAACCCCTACGGGGACGGCCGGGCCTGCCGCCGCATCGCCGACGCCATCGAGTGGCGCTTCGGACTGCGCCAGACACCCCCGGAGGAATTTCAGGGGTGATCGTCCGGGCAAGTCCCACATAAGGAGGTGAGAATTTGGACTCAAGAAAGCGTCTGGCCATCGCCCTGGCCATCACCTGTCTGATCGTGGCGGCCATCTTCGCCAGCTTTGGCCGCAGTTTGTTCTTTGTCCAGATTCCCTCCATCACCCTGGCAGACGTGGACGGGGCGGGGAGTTCCTCTTCCGGCGGCTCCGGCGGTCAGGAGGGGGACCAGTACTGGCAGGTGGCCGTCACTCCGGAGACGGTGCAGAGCGTGGTGGCCACCCTCTCCCGTCCAGACAGCTACTACCGGGAACTGACGGTGGAGACCCTGTGGTCGGGGGGCTCCTACTCCTCCACGGTCCAGTACTGGGAGGACGCCGGCTGGTCTCACATCCGTCAGACCCTGGCCTCGGGGGCGGTGCGCCACGACCTGGTGGGGACGGAGACCGCCTACTACTGGTACGAGGGCTCGTCCACCTGGAACTCTTTCCCCGCGGATGAGCGCTCCGCCGATCTCAGTCAGCACATCCCCACCTATGAGACGGTGCTGGAGCTGGACGCGGCGTCCATTACCGGAACCGGCTATGAGCTCAAGGGGACCTTCCCCAGCGTCTTTGTAGAGGTGCAGGGGGAGGACGGCGCCCTGGAGCGCTACTGGATCAGCACGGACAACGGCCTGCTCGTCGCCGCCGAGCGGGAGGTGGACGGCACACTGGTCTACCGCATGACCGCCTACGGCCAGGTTCAGACCCCCTGCCCGGCCACCGCCTCCTTCGCCCTGCCCGACGGACAGGTGCTCCACACCCTCTCCTGATGCGAGGTATGAATCCGGCGGGGGCAAGCCCCCGCCCTACCAGGTTGGCAGAATACCGTAGGGCGGGGGCTTGCCCCCGCCGCAGTTTGCCGAAAACCTCTGTTAAGACGAATCAGCCCGAGTTTTAGCGGGGGAGCTCGAGGGGGCGGCAGCCCGCCTCGAGTGGGATCAAATGCCCTGAATGCCTTGTACGACAAGGCGTTCAGCGAGCGCAGCGAGGACTTTTCCGCCGCTGCGCGGCGGGAAAGTAACGGCATTTTTGCCGGCTGTCGGGAAAGTCCTTGGACTTTTTCGACAGCCTGGGGCGGGGGCTTGCCCCCGCCGTCCCATAATCCAGTTCCGCCGTTTTTTGTAGGGCGCGGCGACCCGGCGCGCCGTTCCGGTTTTTGTACGGCGGCGTGCCCGGTGGTCACGCCCTATATGACCGCATCCCCATCGTTCTCCTTGCCGTCCCCCAGGCCCAGGATGAGCACCAGCCCCAGGGCGATGACCAGCTCCAGGTCGTCTCCCTCCCACAGCAGGAGCAGGACGATGAGCAGGAGCAGCAGGTCCCCGCTGTCCAGATCCTCCAGCTTCAGGGCCTTCAGCAGGCCGCCCAGTCCCCCGGAACCCCCCTCTCCCGTGAGGAAGGAGGGGAGGGAGAAGCCCGCGGGCCCGCCCGGCCCGGGGCGGCGGCCGGTGTGACGGGGGCCCTCCCCGCCGGAGCGGCCCGTCCGCTGCTGTCCCTTCGGTTGGGACGTGCCTGTTCCGGGGCCCTCGGGCCCATCTACCGTAACCCGGGTATAGGATGCGCCGTTGGGGATATAACGATTATACATGGCGGTCCTCTCCCTTCTCGCCCAGGACCTGGAGGGCCACCCGGATCACATGGGACAGTTTGGCCAGCTGCACCGCCCGGTCCAGCCTGGCCTGCCGCTCCTTCCGCAGAAAGGGGCGCAGGGCCTGGAGCAGGTCGGTGGTGCGCTCGTCGCCCCCCTGGTACTCCTGCCACAGCCGCATCCCCATCTGGAGCAGCCTGGGGTCCAGGGAGGAGAGGGCGGCCAGGGGATTTTCGCCCCCGGCCTCCGATGGGGCGGGGGAGTCGGGAGCCGTCCCGGCCCGCTCCCAGCCGGGCTCCCCGCCGTCCTCATCCCCATTTGCCGGAGAGGGGGGCGGATCGGACTTGCCCAGGGACTGGGCCAGGGCCATGATCTGGCCCATGGCCGCCGGGTCCCCCAGGATGGTATTCAGTTTTTCCTCCAGCTCGCCCATATCCGATCCCCCTCTCCGGCGCTCTTCCATCAGGACAGCCCGGACTCCTCCGCCTGCCGGCGCAGGCGCTCCACCAGCGCCGCCCCCTCCTTGGTGCTCATCAGCTGATTCATCATGCCCATCAGCTGGGAGGCGTCCCCCTGTGCGGCGGCCTGAGCCGCCTGCTGGACCCCGCCGGTCTGCTTCAGCATGGAGACCAGCTTTCGGGCGTCCCCGGATTGGGCCAGCTTAGCGATGGTTTGGCGGTGTTTGCCCAAGGCCTCCTCCATGCCTGGCGCGGAGGGGCGTTTGAACGGTTGACCCTGCATTTCCCACTCACTCCTATTCTAAGTTCCGTTTCAGTATATGCGGCGGGACAGGTAAGGTGACAATATGAAGATCTTAGTTTTTTCCGACTCCCACCGCTTTCTCTCCGGCATGGTCCAGGCCATCGAGGAGGAGAAGCCCGATCAGGTCATCCATCTGGGGGACCTGATGAGCGACGCGGAGGAGCTGTCCTGGCGCTTCCAGACGCTCCCTATCTGCATGGTCCCCGGCAACTGCGACGGCTGGACTACCGCCCCCGCCATCAAGCGGATCACCCTCCAGGGGAGGGACATCCTGCTCTCCCACGGCCACCTGTGGAGGGTGAAGGGGGGCTATGACCTGGCCATTGCGGAGGCCCGGAAGTCCGGCGTGGACATCCTCCTCTTCGGCCACACCCACAGGGCCTGCTGCCAGCAGCTGGAGGACGGTCTGTGGGTGATGAACCCGGGGGCCAGCCGAACCAGCTATGGGACCATCCTCCTGGAGGGGGACGGCATCTCCTGTACCCTGACCAAGCTGATCTGATTCCAAAATCCCGGCGCAGCGTGGAAAGAAGGTGAGTGCGCAGTGAAGAAACTGCTGTATATCCTGTTTCATCGGTCAGTGTTTGTGGGCCTGTCCCTGATCGCGCAGGTGGTGGCGCTGATGCTGACGGTGGGCTTTTTTTCGGAACACACCACCGGCCTGTACTGGTTTTTCATCGCGCTGAGCGTGGCGGCGGCTCTGCTGATCGTGGGCAGCCGCATGGAGCCCGCCTATAAGATCGCCTGGCTGCTGCTGGTGCTCCCCTTCCCTGTGTTCGGAGGCATCTTCTATCTGCTGGTGGGCGGCGGACAGATCCCCCAGCGTACCAGCCGCCGGATGAAGCGCATCTCCGAGCAGTCGGAGGAGAACCTGCGGGAGGACTTTAAGGCGGACGACCTGCTCACCCTGGGGGAGGACGCCGCCGGCCAGGCCCGGTACCTGGAGGATTTCGCCCACTGCCCCGCATACACCAACACGGAGACCGAGTATTTTCCAGTGGGAGATCTGGTTTTTCCCCGGATGCTGGAGGAATTGCGGAAGGCGGAGCGGTATATTTTCCTGGAGTACTTCATCATCCAGCCCGGCGTTTTCTGGAACAGCGTGCTGGAGATCCTGGAGGAGAAGGCCGCCCAGGGGGTGGAGGTGCGCCTCATCTACGACGATATGGGCTGCATGTTCACCCTCCCCCGGGACTACAACGAGCAGATGGCCGCCCGGGGCATCCAGTGCCGGGTGTTCAACCGCTTTGTGCCGGTGATGTCCCTGCGCTTCAACAACCGGGACCACCGGAAGTTTCTGATCATCGACGGCAAGGTGGGCTTCACCGGGGGCATCAATCTGGCAGACGAGTATATCAACCAGCGGGAGCGCTTCGGCCACTGGAAGGACAGCGCCATTCTGCTGGAGGGGGACGCGGTTTGGTCCATGGCGGTGATGTTCCTCACCATGTGGGACCACTGCTGCGGCTGGGAGGAGGAGTTCCACCACTTCCGCCCGGAGCCCGCCCCCGCCCGCCCCTGGACCGGCTATGTCCAGCCCTACACCGACACCCCCCTGGACCGGGAGGCGGTGGGCCAGGCGGTCTATCTGAACATGATCGGCAAAGCCCGGAAGTATATCTATATCACCACCCCCTATCTGGTCATCGACGTGGCCACCAACACCGCCCTGTGCAACGCGGCCAAGTCCGGGGTGGATGTGCGGATCATCACCCCCCACATCCCGGACAAGCGGTATGTGTTCGAGGTCACCCGGGCCCACTACCCGCCCCTGCTGGAGGCGGGGGTGCGCATCTACGAGTACACCCCCGGCTTCATTCACGCCAAGAACTTCGTGGTGGACGACCGCTTCGCCACGGTGGGGACGGTGAACCTGGACTACCGCAGCCTGTTCCTCCACTTCGAGGACGGCGTGTGGCTGTGCGAGGCCCCCTGCATCCAGGACATCCGCCGGGACTTCGAGGAGACCCTGCGGGTGTGCCAGCGCATCTCCCTGCGCCAGCGGAAGTACTTTAATCCTATCATTCAGCTCTACCGGAACATTTTACGCATTTTCGCGCCCCTCATGTAAACAGAGATGGGAGACGGCCTGAGCCGTCTCCCAATTTATTTACGAGCAGCAGCCGCGGGCCTCCTGATAGCTGGTGGCCCCCTTGGGGCTTACACTGTTTGGGGGGAAGAACTCGCTGACCGGGAACTGCACCTTGCGGAATATCTCGCAGGGGTCCTCGCCGCACTCGGCGCCCTGGCAGGCGCACTCCTTCTCCGGCAGGCAGTAGTCGTAGGCGGGGATGAGCAGCTGGGTGTCCCGCTCCATGCGGATGATGGAGAACTGGCCCAGGGTGACGTACAGGCGGTGTACGTCGCCCCCCATCACCAGCTCCTCCGGGAAGCAGGCGCAGATGGAGGGGGGGATCTCGCAGCAGCAGTCGCAGGGGCGGCACTCGCACACATCCACCAGCTTCATGCTGAGGATGATGGGGTCCACCGACTCTTCCACCTGCACCAAGTAGGTAAATGCCTAAAATGTGTCCATATTTTCGAGTTTTTTGAGGATTATGCGCACATTTCCGTCCTTGTTGACGCTGATGTGGTCAATGATTTTGCGCAAATCCATATTGGTCATAGTTTCCAGATGCAAAAAGCGCTCGATCTCCTGAACATATTGCTTCAAAAAACTGTCTGCATGCTTCCTGGCCTCCAAAGACCGCGCCCACCGCTCTAATTCACAGTTTAGGGATTGAAGCTCCTCTGTGATCTTTGTGATCTGAGTCTTTAGTTCTTCCATTGATATAATGTCGTTGGCATACATTTCCTGATAACGGTTCTTTTTGAGCAACAATTCCTTCTGCCTCTGCTCAATTCTATGTGTTTCATCCGGAATTTGCTGAGTGGGCAGCTGCTTCTCCATTGTGGCGAGAATCTCAGCCATAAATTTTTCCTTGTCTTGAATGAGAGAGGCAAAGTACATCCGGAGCTCAGACAGCAGATCAGCCTCCTCCAGCTTTACTGTGTTATCGCATCGTTCGGCGGTATACTGGTCATTTGTGGTGCATTTCCAATACACACGGGTATTCACATATGTATAATGCTTCCGGCAGAATGACCGCCCACAATGCTCACATTTGATTAGCGTGCTGAAGAGATGTTTTGAGCTATACCTGGCACCCTTAAATGGTTCCCCACTGTCATACTGTGTTCTGCGCTGGTTCATCTGTGATTGTGCCTGTGCAAAAACTTCCGGAGAAACAATGGCCCATTCTGGCCTTTCATGGTGGAAGTATTCTTCGGGTGATATGCGTACTTGTTTTCCGGTTAAATAGTCTGCGATCTCATATTTATGATTGACGTAGTGACCACAATAAATGGAGTTGGTCAGAACACGCCGTACCGCCCGTGGGTTCCATTCACAGTCATATTTGGTTTTTCGCTGCTCACGATTCAACTGTAAACTGATTGTGCGGCAGCCAAGTCCTTCTTCCAGATACAATCTATAGATTTCCCGCACAACCTGAGCCTCATGGTAGTTGATTTTCAGTGTAAAATTATCAATGCGGTCATATCCAAAGATTCGCTGGGGGACCCGTCCTTTTTGTGCATTGATTTTCTTTCCGAATTTTACACGTTTAGAAAGATTTGCACTTTCCTCCTGAGCCATAGCTCCGAAAATGGTTAGTACAAATTCTGATTCCCCGAGGCTCTGCATATTGGCCGTAATAAATATGATATTGACTCCCAGCGCTTTCAGCTCTCGAATGCTCTGTAAAAAATCCACTGTGTTTCGGGCAAAACGCGAAATATCCTTTACTACCACGGACTCAAAAAGCCCAAGCCTTGCGTCTTTAATCAGCCGGAGAAACTCGTTGCGTTTTTTTAAGCTCGTCCCGCTGATTCCCTCATCCGCATATAGCCGAATCAGCGTATGTCCATGTTTCTCTGCATACTCGGAAAAAAATTCCTTCTGATTCTCCAAGCTGTCAAGCTGCTCTTCCTTGTCGGTTGATACCCGGCAATAAGCCGCAATTCTCATTGTTGGCTGCTCCTTTCACCAACCAACCTATATCACTTATATTATAACATAAAAAGAACAGCAAAGGAAATTTTCTGCTTTCCTTTGCTTAATAGGTTGGGTTTGGTCTGCATTCTGTCCGTTATGCTCCATCTATTTGTAAAAGGAGTTTTGCAACAATGATTCTTTGAATTGCGCATTCAACCTCTTTTGCGCGATTCGGATTTATGAAGGAATATGTAATGGGCTGCTTGTTTTTTTGCATCGAATGCCTCCCTTCACTCCACAAATAGTTTGACCGTATGTAAATCCTGTTGTAACCATATTCTTATCCTTCTCTCTTTATACTTCAAACTCATTTTCTTGCTTTGCGCGATTCCCATATTATTTGATCGGCACGTAACACGGAAATAGCAGCTATGAAACGACAAAAACCGCTCCCTCACGCAGGCGCGGCTCTTGGTATCGTGATAATGAATTGGAACAGATTTCAGGAACACACTGGGCGGCGCTGGCACGCCTAACACGGGAATTTCACCCCCTGCGGTTCTCACAGGTTGCCCTCTTTGCCTGCGACGGCTCATGGCCCGGCGGACCACTTCAACGCTCGGACTGAGACTGGACAATCGTATCTCCCCGATATGCGGGTCATCGCCTCCAGGCCCGCCACGGCCTGTTTGTGCGCGGACGGCTGCTCTCCCTATCCCTCCTTTCTCAAAGCGGGGTCATGGCCTGCTCATTCCCACACGGCTTTCCTCTCGGACGCATATCGGACGTACCCAGTGGACCTATTCAATTACCGGACTGTCGCCAGCCCGCACAGGCATATTGTATCCAATACACATGTGCCGGTTGGCGGCGGTGTCGAAACGTCCCTCAATTTGAGGGACGTTTTTGTTATTTGAATGGAGATGCGCTTTCATCCGTATTTTCCTGGGCGTTGAGTCTTCTTAAAAAACCAGCGGACATGTCGATAAAATCACTGACACTGGGGGAATGCGTCAACGAAACCCCTGCAACCTCATTAAAGAAGCTGTGATCCTCTTTCTGCCAAATTACACGAACCAAGGTCCGCACAGCACGTTCCACCGCGGACGCAGAGGTATGAAACCGCCGGGCCGTCTCTGGGTAGAGCCGTTTGGTAATCAGCTGGATATCGTTTGGCTCTCTGGCAACACGGTCGATCATGTAGGCTGCATATTGGAAGCCCACCAACCGCCCAGTAGCCCCAAGGTGCCGCAGCAGCTGTTCCGCATCCATCGGGAACTTCGCTCGAATGCAGCCCTGATTGGGAACAAAGAAATAAACGTACATACTTTTCGTCCTTTCACAGTTTTTGTAAAGGAGAAGGTTGGGCAGGACAATTATCAAAAAGTTATCAAAAGGTACCTTTGACAGCATTTATTATACCAGTCCATGAGCTTTTTGTGGGGGGTATACCTGGGACAGTTATCGACGCCGCGGGAGCAGTAGGCAAACGTATCCTGTCGAAATAGATTTCTTGTCCTTGGTTTGGGCACAAAAAAACAGGGCGGCTTGAACCGCCCTGTTTTTGGTTGTGATGGTTTGTTTAGGCTTGACCTGTCACATAGAACGTCTGCGACCGGGTATCCCGGCCTGCGCTGTCTTCCGCAAAGATGGTGACCTCAACTCTATAAGAGGTTCCAACTTCGCAATCTGCTGTAATCATATTGGCGTATCTAACAGTGTTACTCCTGCTCATACCAGTATCGTTTTCATCAAAACTCTCGACCAAATCTCCGCTGCTTCTATCATAGATATAAATGCTCTCACAGCCAATTCGATCCATACCGCCTGTTCCAGTAACGGAGAAATTGACGTAAATATTCCCGTCATCTGACTTGGCTTTTATTAAATAATTTCCGATTTGGTCGCTGGCTCTGGCCGAAGCTGAGACAACCATGGTCATCATGCAAATAATAGCACAAAAAAGCGAAATGACTCTTTTATATCTCATTTTTGGTCACCCCTGAATACATAGAATCCAAAATAGTTTTCAGTTCAGAAACTGAAATTGTTGTTGACAATGAATACTCCAAGCCATCTTTATACCATGCCGCTACATTTTCTCCATTATTGGAAAAAATATAATACTCACTCCCCATGGACTCATACAGCTCTACATCTTGCTGATCCTTTTCATACAGTCTACTTGGTTCTGCGTCATATAAAATGCTTAATATTATACTATCACTTTCATTTTTATACCATACGCAAAAATCAAGTATATTGAACTCCGGTTGAAGATACAAATCGTTTTTCTCAATCTGGAATCCGTCTGGAATGTGTGTGGGGAACATCAGGCTATTTATCCCTAAGCCCTTCAGCTCGGTCCAAAGCTCCTGATATTCGATTGGAAGTTCTGATGGATCACTGGAGATATTCATTTCCTGCCCCGTTGCCGATTGCGTTTCAACTCCATGTCCTGATTGAATCGGGCCAAAACTGAATGCACTCTCGGTCCAGCGGGCTAACGTCCCAAATACGTCTACGCCGGCAGCTTGTGCCGCTACCATACTTCCAAACAAACAGGCAACTGTCAACGCTGCAACCAACCCTACACGGAGTATACGGTGGAGGCGCACATGTCTCCGCTTCTGCATGCCTTGCACAGACGGATTACCTGACAAAGAACGCACCTTCTGCTGAAAATCTGTGTAAGAAGTTTTCGCGTCTGGATACATTGGCATAGGAGCTTGATTGTCCAATGCGTTAAGATACGCCTCAATGACAGCAGGATCATAGTCCTCCTCTGTCATAATAGAAAGTGCATCTTCCATTGCCTGCTCCAGTTCAGAAGGAGACATAGTCTTTAACCGCTCCGGCGATATATCAAGACAATCCGGCTTGCCCGTTTGATTGGGATGATGGTTCAAAGGAGATTCCATAATTGCCCCCCTTTCTTCCCCTTCCGTTTCTATATGTCACAGGAGGGGAAGTTTGTTGCAGAAAATTTTTGCGCTTCACTTTTTATGTACAACTAATGTTTTTCCATAAGTTCCCGGCAGTGCTTTACCGCGCGGGATACCCTGCTCCGGCAGCCGGTTTCTGAAATTCCAAGACGATCCGCAATCTCGTCATAGTCCATCTTCTGCTCAAACCGCCATATTAGAATTTCACGATCTGCCTTGGATAATTGTTTGGGCAGCATGTCTTCCAGTGCATTGGCCGGAGTCTCCCCGGCCAGGTCAAGCAAAGAATCCAGCGAGGTTTCGGGATGGCGTTTGACCCGCCGCCGCTCATTCAGCGCCAGGTTTTGAAGAACCCGCATGAGCCATCCCTCCGGGTTTGGATGCCGCATCAGCTCACTTTCTCGAAAAAGCGCTAAGAGGAAGGCATTTTGCACCAAATCCTCCGCCGTCTCTACACTGCCAACCATTCGGTATGCCACACGCAGCATTTTATCATGCAGCGCTTCGTATAATTTCTGAAAGCGGTCAATGGTTGTCCCAAAACAGGTCTCACCTCGATTCTCTCTATCTTTCCAGGTCAAATGCAGACAACATGGAACAAAACTGGACCGTGAGGTCTAATTTCTTCGTATCCATATCCGCTGTGAGTTCCAGCAGCTGTTGGTGCAAAATACTTTGTCTGGCCTCTGTCAGTGTAGCACCCAACAGAGTATTGCAATCTGTTTGAAGCGCATTGGCAATCGCAACCAGTGTCGGTAAGCTGACCTGGGTGTGGGCATTTTCAATGTGACTAACGTGTTGGTCGGAAACCTGAATCAGTTCGGCCAGTTCCTTCTGCTTCAAGCCTTTTGCTTGACGAAAGCGTCGGATATTCCGGCCGATCTCCTGATAATCTAAATCCATTATACCATACTCCTCCCAGAGATGAAAGAAACGGGCAGGATCATCTTTTATAGATATGGTATCGTAGTCTATCGGTTTTGATAATGGATTATTCAGGCAAAAACGCCTTTATAAATATATTTTCAGAATTCATATTTTTTTTGCAACAAAACAACTGCCCCAAAACATATGTTAAGTAAAGAAAAGATATCAAGTCGGAGGTAAAAGTGAATGAGTTGAATTGATACCATAAACATGCTATGAAAATTAGGAATAATTTTATTTAGTAATATGCTCTCATTGTTTATCTTGTATGAAAAGCACAATTATTTCATTAAAGAAAAGTGTTTTGAAATCTCAAGGCAATTCTATCATATGGAGGTGCAATCTATGAAAAAATGTTTGAATTTTGTACTCGCGATTAGTACAATGTTCTGTTTAGCTTTGCCCGCTGCAGCAACTTCCGTCACAATTGGGGAATATAACTATTCTATCCCTTCCGGTTCGACGGAGTGGAACGGAAAAAGTAAGGGGTTTCTCTTTGGTACATATGAGGGAGACGCTACATGGTATGTATCCAATGATAACACTTCAC
>NBJMC04203__coassemble_449_pt1 | contig 24529 bp, 24 predicted proteins | sample NBJMC04203__metabat2_low_PE_021 | metagenome-assembled genome bin NBJMC04203 | reverse complement strand
AGGGTGGCCTGGGCCATTGGTTTCTTTCCCATCGCTGGGAAAGAAACTCGCCGCCGGGGCGGCGAAACTCCCCAATACCCCCAAAAGAAATCTTTACCGCACGCTGGGAATGAGCAGCATCCGCCCCGTGGGCAAACTCCCCTCCTCCAGCTGGTTGGCCTGGAGGATCTGCTCCATGGTGGTGCCGTAGCACTTGGCCAGCTCCCACAGGCCCTCTCCGGGCTCGGCCAGGCGGAGGACCACCGAGGGCTGGTCCCCCTCTCCCCTGGCCCGGGGCTCGCCCAAGGTCGCTCCGCACACGGCGGCGAGCTTCCGCTCCTCCAGCACCAGGCACTGGAACTCCAGGTTGAAGCGCACCTCCACCCCTCCGGCGGCGGGGGTGGCAAAGACCTCCCCCGGCGTCACCATCCGGCAGCGGCACAGGGCCCCGGCGGGGGCCTCCAGGCGGCAGGCCACCCCCATGGTCTTCTGGAACACCTGGGGGCTCTCCTCCTCGTCCAGATAGAGGACGGTCACCTGGACCTCCCCCTCCAGCACCAGCTCCTCCCCCTCCCGGCTGCGGCGGATCTCCCCCAGGGAGGCCCAGCTGTCCACCACGCTCCGGGGGGCCGTCCCCGTCTCAAAGAGCTCCCGCACGTTCTGCACCCGGCTGGACAGCTCCAGCAGCTGCCACAGGGACTGGTCCTCCCGCTCCACCTGGGTCTGGAAGGCGGTGCTGTACAGGTCCTGGAGGACGGACACCGGCCTGCGGCTCCAGATCTGGGCCTGGGCCAGCAGGTCCACGGTGAGCTCCAGGGTCCGCCCGTCCTCCCCGGAGGGCTCGCAGCTGTACTGGGTGAGCTCCACCGCCAGGCGGCAGTCGCCGCTCTCCCCCACCCCGGGGACCTCCATCACCTGGGAGAAGGGCATGGACTCGTGGTAGGAGGTCAGACCGCCCCCCGCCTCCTGCATCAGGAGCTGGAGCTCCACCGCCCCCTTGAAAATCAGCTTGGTGCCGATGAGCTTGCACTCCCCGCACAGGGGGACCGCCCGGCAGGCCAGCAGCTGGGCCGCCTCCCCCGGGCCGCCGTTGAGGCGCACCTGGTCGGAGAAGGTAAAGGGCTTCTCCTGGACGGCGGAGAGCTGGTAGGTCTCCCCCTCGGTGATCTTCTCCTGGACCCCGTTGGCCTCCGGCTCCAGCACCCCCTGGCAGCACACCTGCTCTTTGGGCTGAAAGGCGGTCAGGTCCACCGCCAGGTCGGCCCGCAGCAGTACCTTCCGGGGGTTCAGGGCCCGGGCCTCCGCCCCCCGCAGGCGGACGCAGGCCTGTACCGTTCCCCGGTCCGTGAGGCCGGGGGCCTCCAGCTGGGCGGTGAAGGGCAGGGCCGCCTCCATGCGGCGCAGCCCTCCCCCCGCCTCGGGCTGGTACAGGATCACCGCCCGCACCGTCCCGCTGGCCTGGGCCATCCCCTCTTTGGCCTGCTTGCCGTTGAGGGCCGCCTGTCCGCACACCGCCACGATGCGTAAAATGTCCGGACAGGCGTCCGGCACGATGGACTCCAGCGTCTCCTCCTGGCAGACGGTCCCGTCCGCCAGCACCTCACAGCCTTGGATCACATCCCGGTCAAATTCCAGTTCCATACGGTTCCTCTCCCTTTTCCATCCGTGTCCGCGGTCCCCGCGGCTTGGCTTTGGGACACTATATGTATCCGGGAGAGAATGTATGACTGCTTGTTTCAGCCCTTGAGGCCGAAGATCCTGCGCAGCAGCCCCCGCAGGCATTTGGGGGAACGTACCACCACGATACCCATATCAACACGCGCCTCCCCTCTGTGAGATCATGTGCGGAGCCGCCCTCCCGGGCCTCTCCGTTACACCCCAGTATATGGCGGGGCGGGACCGGCTGACACCGGGGGACAAGACAAAAACGCCCCCGGCCGCTGAGACCGGAGGCGTTTTGTCAAAAAAGGTCACCCTTTCTTCCGCAGGAAGAAGGTGAGGAAGAACCACACCGCCAGGTACAGGGTGATGGCGGCTCCGGCGGAGGACCCCACGTAATAGGAGGTCATCAGACCGGCGATCCCCGCCAGCACCGCCCCCAGCAGAGAGAACAGGTGGTACTGGAACAGGTTCCGGGACACGTTCCGGGCGGCGGCGGCCGGGAGAACCAGCAGGGAGTTGATGACCAGCAGGCCGACCCATGTCATGGACAGGGTGACCACCACGGCGATGGCCACGGAGAAAATGGTCTCCTGCCAAAAGACCCGCACCCCCCGGCTGTCCGCCAGGGCCGGGTGGACGGCGGAGAGCATGAGCTGGTTGAAGGAGAGCCCCCACAGGGCGCACACCAGCAGCAGGATGAGGGCCAGCACCCCGATTTTGGAGGGCTCCACCGACAAAATATCGCCGATGAGCAGGGAGTTGAACTTGGTGAAGGACCGGCTGCCCAGGGTGGAGATGAAGATGCCCAGGGCCACGGCGGTGGAGGAGAACACCCCGATCACCGTGTCGCTGGCCATGGCGGTGCGGCGGCGCACCACATTAAAGAGGACGGCGAATACCACCGCGAATACCACCGCCGCCCAGGTGGGCTCGGCAAAGCCGCACAGGGCCCCGATGGCCATACCGGTGAAGGCGGAGTGGCCCAGGGCGTCGGAGAAGAAGGACATGCGGCTGTGGACCACCATGGTGGAGAGGATGCCGAACAGGGGCGAGATGACCAGCACCGCCAGCAGGGCGTTTTTCATAAAGTACATGGAGCCGCTCTCCGCCCACTCAAAGGGGAGCAGGTCCACAATGGCGTACCAGAGTTCCATCTCACATCCCCCCTTTCCCCATCCGCAGATGGAAGGTCTCGTAAAACTCCGGGGAGGCGGTGACCTCGTCCGGGGGCCCCACCTTCAGGATGCGCTTGTTCAGCAAAATCACTTTATCCGCAAACTGGTTCAGGGTGGCGAAGTCGTGGGTGGACAGGAGGATGGACAGGTCGTACTCGGTGCGCAGCTCGTCCAGCATCTCCAGCAGCTGGTGCTCCCCCTCGATGTCCACCCCGGACAGGGGCTCGTCCAGAATGAGGATGTGGGGCACCGGCTCCAGGGCCAGGGCCAGCAGCACCCGCTGGAGCTGTCCCCCGGACAGGCCCCCCATGGGCTTGTCCAACAGGTCGCCCCCGTGGACCCGCTCCAGGCTCATCCGGCACCGCTCCCGGTATTTTTGGGGGATGGGCAGGCACACCGGCCACTTGGAGGTGGCGGCGGTGAAGAAGTCCAGCACCGAGATGGGGTCCCCCCGGTCAAAGCTGGGGGACTGGGGCACATAGCCGATGAGGGGGCGGGTCCCCCCCATCACCGTCCCGTCCGCCAGGCGGATGGCCGGCCCCCCCGCCGGGGAGAAGGTGATGTTCCCCTGATAGGAGAGCTGGCCCAGAACGCTGCGGAACAGGGTGGACTTGCCCGCCCCGTTGGGGCCGATGAGGGCGGTGATCTCCCCGCAGTGGAGGTGGAAGGACACGTCCTCCAGGATGTCCTCCCCCTGGATATGGACGGACACCCCCTCCAGCTTCAGGCAGCAGGAATCCGAGCAGCCCCCGGACATTTTCCCGTGTTTGATCTTTCTCATGCCAGCACCTCCTCGCCCGCAAAGCCGTTGACGATGGTCCGGATGTTCTCCATCAGGCCGCCGCAGTAGTCGTCGGACAAAGTCCCCCCGTCCGGCCCGTCCATGAGCATGGTGAGCTGGGCCACGGCGCAGCCGGTCTCCCGGGAGATGGCCTGGGCGGTGGCGTCGGAGCCGTTCACCTCGGTAAAGATGACCGGCAGGTCGTGCTCCTTTACAAGGGCTGTGATCTCATTGATCTCCTTGGCGCTGGCCTCGCTGCCCTCCTCCTCCTCGATGGAGGCCAGCAGGGGCACGTCCAGGAACTGGGCGAAGTAGCGGAAGCCGTCGTGGAAGGTGACCAGGCCGGAGAGCTCCACTCCGTTTTCCTCCAGGGCCGCGGTCAGGGCCATTCGGGCGGAGCCGGCGAAGTCCTGAAGCTGGGCCGCAGCGGCCTGGGCGTTGTTTTGGTACTGCTCCTGGTGGTCCGGATCGGCCTGGTTCAGGCCGGTATACAGATTTTCCACCATTTGGAACATGTTGTCCGGGTCCATCCAGTAGTGGGGGTCGTAGTGGCCGTGGTCGTGGCCGTCGTCTCCTTCCGTGTGGACGTGGCCGGCGTTCTCCAGGAGGGACACCCCCTCCGAGCAGTCGATGACCAGGGCGCTGGAGGCGGCCAGGGCGTCCTCCATAAACTCCTCCAGGTCGGCCCCGTTCAGGGCAATCACGTCCGCCTGCTCGATCTTCTTCATGTCGGTGACTGTCAGGGTGTAGTCGTGGAGACAGGACACCTCCCCGGTGTTCAGCCGCTCCACCGCCACGCCGTCCACCCCGTCCGTCACCGCCCTGGCGGCCAAATAGACCGGATAGGTGGAGGCCAGAATGGTCAGCCGGGCCTCCTCCCCTCCCCCGGTCCGGGCACCTCCGCACCCGGGCAGCAGAAGGGTCAGGGCCAGCAGCAGGGCCAGTATGTTTCGTCTGCGCATGGATATAAATTCCTTTCCTCGGTTCAGAGCATTGCTGTTCAGCCCACCTAGTATATCTTTTTTTCCCCAGTTTGTAAATATCCAGCGAGTTTGCTTCGGCTTACTTTTTAAGAAAGTTTGCCGTCCTCGGGCAGAATGGCCCCCTGAAATGGACCGCGCATTTTTATGAAAAATCCCGTTGACAGCAGAGGTTTATTATGATAAACTCCACTTAGAAAGAAGGTTTATTCCGATAAACCCAGGAGAGGAGGAAGACCCATGGAAAAATTGTCCGAGGGCGAGTGGAAACTGATGGAGCTTCTTTGGGAGGACGCCCCGGTGAACTCCACCCAGCTGGTGGCCCGGTGCAGAGAGAAACTCCAGTGGAGCAAGAGCACCACCTACACGGTGCTCCGCCGCCTGTGCCGCAAGGGGGCGGCGGCCAACGAGGAGGCCACCGTCACCCCCCTGGTCACCCGGGAGGAGGTGCTGAAGGCCCAGGGGGAGGAACTCTCCCGCCAGGCTGGGGGCCTCTCCCCCTTCCTCACCGCCTTTTTCAGCGGCCGGAGGCTCACCCAGAAGGAGGCGGAGGAGTTAAAGAAGCTCATCGACCGGCACACCTGGGAGGGATGAGGGATGGAGTTTGGAATCACGCTGCTGTTTACCATGGGGAATGTGTGTTTGAATTTGGGAGTTGTCTTTGGCGTGTTCCTCCTGCTGCGCCCCCTGCTGGTCCGCATTGTGACCCCCCAGCAGAGGGTGTGGCTGTGGTACGTATTCTGGTACTCCGCGCTGTTCTTTACGGGGTGGGGGTGTATCTCCTATTATCGCGTGCTGCCGGTCACCGTATGGGACCTTCTGGGCGTCTCCGCGGCCAGAAGCTATGAGCTTTTTAGGGGTCCGCTCTTTCTCCCTCCGGACTACGACGGGCCGGGGACCTACGCCCTGACCCTGCCGGGCGGAGTCCGGGTTCCCATAGCGCTCACCGACACTCTGTGTCTGGCTGTGGCGGCGGTCTATCTGGCCGGGGTCGTGTGCCTGGCGGTGTGGATGGTCCGCCGGGCCCTGGCCCTGCGGCGGCTGGGACAGCAGGGGACCCGGACTGAGGTCGGCCTGTGGTCGGATTTCGGCAAGCCCAAGGAGGAGCCGGACGCCCCGGACACCTGTCCGGTGTGGCTCGCTCCCAATCTGCCCACCAGCTTCGCCCTGTGGAACGCCATCTACCTCCAGGAGGAGCTGCCTCCGGAGCGCCGGCGGCTGGTGCTTCTCCACGAGCTGGACCATCTGTGCCTGCGGCACGGCATAATCAAGGGCTATATGTCCTTCGCGCTCATCGCCGGCTGGTGGAACCCCCTAATCTGGCTGGGCTACCGGTACACCTGTCTGGACATGGAGCTCGCCTGCGACGCCAGGACCATGGAGCGCCTCTCCCCCCAGGAGCGGCGGGAGTACGCCCAGACTCTGGTGGAGCTGGGCTCCGGCCAGCGGCTGTGGGACGTGCCCCTGGCCTTCGGGGAGAGCGACGGGGAGCGCCGGGTGAAGGCCCTGCTGGCCTGGAAGCCCCTGACCATCTCCCGAAAACTGCTGGGCCTGTGCGCGGCGGCGCTGGTCATGTGCCTCTTTCTGGGCACGCCCTAGGCCATGTTTGGTCAATCGGAATCTGCCGTCTGTGCGGAACATTTCAGAAAAATCGGGAGGTGTCGTTATGCTGAATCAGCTCCTGTGGCTGCTTTTGTCCGGCTATTTGAATCTGGGGCTGGCGGTGGGACTCACCTGCGGAGCGCTTTTGCTGCTGCGCCCCCTGCTGAAGCGGGTCCTGTCCCCCCGGCAGCGGCTGCTGCTGTGGATGACCGCCTGGTTCTCCGCCTATACGCTGCAGGGATACCAGCTGCTCTCCTACCTCCATGTGCTCCCGGTCACCTTCCGGGACCTGATCACCCCCAGGACCATGGAGAACCTCTCCTTTGACCGAGTGCCCGCCTACTTCCCCGACTGCCAGTGGGACCAGCAGATCAATCTGGCCCTCCCCGGCGGCTTTTACGTGCCCCTCTCTCTGGAGCCGTGGATGGCCCCCCTGGCCGGGGCGGTTCTTTTTGGGGGTGTTGTCCTCCTGACCCTGTATTTTTCCCGCCGGAGTGAGGGGATCAAAGCCCAGGCCAGCCAGGGCAGGCTGCTGGACTGGGACGGGCCGGAGCTGAAACCCTTTTACAGCCTGAAGCCGGCGGACGACTATGTCCTGGTCCGCCTGTGCAGGGGGCTGCCCACCAGCTTTGTATACCAGAAGGCGGAAAAATTTGACGGGATCAAGTACAACATGATCTACCTCCAGGAGGAGCTCCCCCAGGAGCGGATGGCCCTGGTCCTCCGCCACGAGCTCAACCACCTGAAGCGGAACCACACCTGGATGAAGGGCATCATCACCTGCGGACTGGTCCTCCACTGGTGGAATCCCCTGATCTGGCTGGCCTATAAGTACACCTGCCTGGACCTGGAGATGGACTGCGACCGGTTCACTCTGGAGCAGCTCTCCCCCCAAAACTGCCGGGAGTACGCCAGGACCCTGGTGGAGCTGGGGGCGGGAAAACAGCTCTGGGACGCCCCCCTGGCCTTCGGGGAGAGCGACGGGGCGGCCCGGGTGAAGGCCGCCGTGACCTGGAAGAAGCGGACCGTCTACGTGCAGGAGGCCTGGAAGCAGAAAAACTTCTGGCTTCGGCTGCCCGGCTGCCTCCTGTTTCTTCTGCTCCTGCTGTTCTTTGTGGGCGGTCCCTCCAATGTGGTCCTCCCGGCGGATGTAGACATCCAAATCACCCAGCAGTTCGGCAGCCAAGAAAATTTCCTCCAGCAGGAGCTGGACCGGCTCGGGCTCCCGGACTCCGTCACGGTCCAACAGGGGTGGCGCAGTTTCCAACAGACTTGGTTCTTTGACGCCGTCTATCAGCTGTCCGACGGACGCTGGGTGGAATCCAGCTGGTACCGCTATTCAGATGGGACTTGGTCTCATATGGGCTGGGACTGGCTCTCCGGCCCGCCGGACCTCGCCGGATATGCGGCGTATTACCCGTAACAGAGAGGAAAGCATCCCGTGTACATTCTTATAAAGCTGATCACAATCTTTTTTAATATGGGCGTGGCCTCTGGATTTCTGGTGGGTGCGCTGCTCCTGCTCCGGCCGGCGCTGGTGCGGGCTCTGTCCCCCCGGCAGAGGCTGTGGCTGTGGTTTCTGGCGTGGGGCGCCGGATATCTCCCTGTCTGGTACAATGTTCTGACTCTCCCCCGCATCCTCCCGGTCACTCTGCTGGACCTGATTATCCCCCGGACCATGGCGGATGAATCCATCCCCGCCTACCTGCCCGTTTTTCAGGGGGGAGGCCAGTACAATCTGGCCTTTCCTGGCGGAGCTTCGGTGACCGTCTCTCTGGAATGGTGGATGGCGGCGCTCTTCTGTCTGGTGTGGGCCGCCGGGGTGATCCTGATGTTCCGGCGGTTTGGCCGGCAGAGCAGCCGGCTGAAAGAGACCGCCCTCCAGGGGCGGCTGCTGGACTGGGACGGGCCGGAGCTGGGCCGGCTTCAAATTCCACGTCCGGAGGACGCCCCGGTACAGGTACGCCTGTGCCGGGACCTGCCCACCAGTTTTATCTGCAGCGACTGGGAGAGCCGGGATGGGGAGTCCATCTCCACCATCTACCTCCAGGAGGAGCTGCCTCCCGAGCGGATGGCCCTGGTCCTCCGGCACGAGCTCAACCACCGGGTCCGCATCCACGGAATGGTCAAGGCGGCGGTCACCTTTGCCCTGGCCCTCCACTGGTGGAATCCCCTGTTGTGGCTGGCCCACCGGTACGTGTGTCTGGACCTGGAGCTGGACTGCGACCAGGCCACCCTGAATCAGCTCCCCCCGGCCCAGCGCCGGGAGTACGCCAAGACCCTGGTGGAGCTGGGCGCGGGACGGCAGCTGTGGGACGTGCCTCTGGCCTTTGGCGAGAGCGACGGAGCGGTGCGGGTCAAGGCCCTTCTGGCCTGGCGGCCCAGAAGCATCCCGTTCCGGGTTCTCCAGTGGGCGGCGTTTGTTCTGGTACTTCTGTTCTTCCTGGGCGGTCCCTGGAGGGCGGTCCTCCCCCGGGATGTGGAGTTGGATCTGGAGGAGAATTTTGGCAGCACAGCCGCCTTTGTCCAGCAGGACCAGCAGCTCCAGCACGAGCGGGGGACCTTCCCGGAGGACGTAACCATTCAAGAGGGGTGGCGGAGGATCGCGGAGAACGGCACGGTGTACCAGACCTACCGCCTGTCCGACGGGCGCTGGGGGGAGTCCACCTGGCTGCGCATCGGCGGCCACCCCTGGTACTGTGCGGACTGGAGCTGGACCTCCGGCCCGCCAGATCAGGCTCGGTACCAATTTTGCTATCCCGCGGCGTAGAGAGAGGGACCCGCTGAACCGGACGTGGGTCTTGAAAAGCCAGCTTGTGGAACCGCCCGGCTCCGCAGGCTGGCTTTTTCATATTGCATGCCATAGAGAGAAAAAGCCTCCGAGGGAACTTTCCCTCGGAGGCTTATATATTCTTGTTCTCGGGCAGACTGCCTCAGTCCTCCACCGCAAGGCGGTAGAGCTCATTCCGGGACAGCCCCAGCTCCTTGGCGGCCCGCTTCACCGCGTCCCGCAGGGACAGCCCCTCCTCCCGGAGTGCCCGGACCCGGTCCAGGCCGTCCTCCAGGGTGACCTCCGGCTCCTCCCGGGGCTCCGCCCCCCGGACCACCAGCACGAACTCCCCCTTGGGGGGCTCGGTCTGATAGCGCTCCGCCGCCTCCCCCAGGGTGGTGCGGATGATCTCCTCGTGGAGCTTGGTCAGCTCCCGGCACAGGGAGACCGGCCGGTCCGGCCCGAAGGTCTCCGCCAGGTCGGCCAGGGTGGCGGGCAGCTTGTGGGGGGCCTCGTAGAAGATCATGGTCCGCTCCTCCCCCCGGAGGGACTCCAGGTGGCGGCGGCGGTTCTTCTTGTTCATGGCCAGAAAGCCCTCAAAGGTGAAGCGCCCGGTGGGCTGGCCCGAGGCCGCCAGGGCGGCCACCAGGGCGCAGGGCCCGGGGATGGACACCACCTCCACCCCCGCCTGGGCGCACAGGGCCACCAGTTCCTCCCCGGGGTCGGAGATGGCCGGGGTGCCCGCGTCGGTGACCAGGGCGCAGCTCTCCCCCGCCAGCAGGCGCTCCAGAATGGCCGGGCCGCTGGTGGAGGTGTTGTGGCGGTAGTAGGACACCATGGGCTTTTTGATCCCCAGGTGGTTGAGCAGCTTCACCGACACCCGGGTGTCCTCGGCGGCGATGAAGTCCGCCTGGGCCAGGGCCTCGGCCATGCGGGGGGAGATGTCCCCCAGGTTGCCGATGGGGGTGGGAACCAGATATAATATGCCTGACATGGGCGGCCTCCTTTGGCGCAGTTGTTGAAAAGCTATTTCACTTTACAGAGTGTTCCGGTATCGGACGGGCAGGACCTCCAGCCCGGGCCTCCCCTGCCGCACCGCCTCCACCAGGGCCAGGCGGGGCGGGCAGTCCGGCCGGTGGGCGGCAAATTGCAGCCGCTTGGGCTCCAGGCCGCTCCCCTCCAGGGCGGCAAACAGACCGGCCAGCCGCTCCGGGCGGAAGCACAGGGCAAATTTCCCCCCGTTTCTCAGAAGCCGGGCCGCCGCCCGGCACAGGGGGGCCAGTCCGTCCTCCTCCCCCTCCATGCGGGCGGGACCGCCGTCTCCGCCCGAGCCGCGGGCATAGTAGGGCGGGTTGGAGATCACCAGGTCAAAGGAGCCCGGGGCGAAGGGGACCGCCCTCCAGTCCCCCGTCCAGATCTCCCCGGACAGACCGTTGCGGGCCAGGTTGTCCCGGGCCGCCTGAGCGGCGGCGGGGTCCCGGTCCACCCCGGACAGCCGGAGCTCCTCCTCCCGCCCCGCCAGGAGCAGCAGGAGGCAGCCGCTCCCCGTCCCCAGGTCGCACACCCTCCAGCCCCGCTTCACGGTGGCAAAGCTCCCCAGGGCCAGGGCGTCCTCCCCCAGGGGAAACACCCCCTCCGGCTGGCACAGGGTATAGGGCCCCAGCTGTTCCGGCCCCCTCACGGGGTGCTCCCCATCTCCTGGAGCAGCTGCACCAGATGCCGGGTGATCCGCCCCGTCAGGCCCCAGACGGCGCGGCCCTCCCAGGGGTAGACGGGCACGTTTTCGCCCCCCGGCTGCCACCGGTAGTCCCGGGGAATGCCGATGAGCTCATAGGGGAAATTGCCGTCGGTGCTGGGCAGGAGAGTGTAGTTGTACTCCAGGGGCGGGTGGGTCATCAGGTGGCGGAGGGGGATCCGGAAGGTCTCCCCCACCTCGGCGGGGTTGGGGACCATGCGGTCCACCGCCCCCCGGTCCACCCTGGCCAGAATGGGGTACATGATGAAGTTGGCCCGGTGGGCGATAAAGTCCAGCCGCCCCAGGACCTGGATGCTTTTTGGGGGGATCCCCAGCTCCTCCCAGGTCTCCCGCAGGGCGCACTCCTCCGGGGACTCGGAGCCCTCCATCTTTCCGCCGGGGAAACACACCTCCCCCGGCTGGCGGCGGAGGCTCCCCGCCCGCACCTCATAGAGGAGGGCGGGCCCCTCCTCCCCCTCCACCAAGGGGACCAGGACGGCATATTTTCCGGTGGCGTCCATCAGGCCGGGGGTCCGGGCCCGGAGGTTCTGTTCCAAAGTTGTCCAATCCATCGCTACAACACCACGTTGATCATCAGCAGGGAGTAGACCAGAAATACCGCCAGCCACAGGGCCACAAAGTACACCAGCTCCCTGGGCCGAAGGGCAAAGAGCAGGCCGAAAAAAACGGTCAGCGCCCCCGTGGCCCCCAGAGCCATCTCCTTGTCCACCAGGGCGGCCGTCTGCCCCTCCTGAACCGCCTGGAGGGCCACCTGTTCGGGGAGCATCGCCGCTCCGCCGGCCAGTCCGAACAGCGTCAGTATTCCGGCGGCATACAAAATCCAATTCCGGTTCTTCTGCGTCCAGTCCCTCCACTTGGAAAAGAGCTCCTTTTTCTGCTGCGCCACAGGGCACCCCTCCTTGGTCACCGTATCCATGCCCGGCCGGCGCCGGACATATAGGGAGGAGCAGGCGGCCGGGCCGCCCGCTCCTGATTCTCACATCTTTTCCGGCGCAGACACGCCCAGCAGCCCCATGCCGTTGGAGAGCACGGCGCGCACCGTGTCCGCCAGCTTCAGCCGTGCGGAGAGCACCGCGGGCTCCTCCCCCTTGATGCGGCAGGAGTTGTAGAAGCGGTGGAAGTCCCCGGCCAGAGACACCAGATACCGGTTGATCCGGCTGGGGTCATAGTCCCGGGCGGCCAGATGGATCTCCTCCGGGAACTGGGCCAGAGCCTTCATCAGGGCCAGCTCCTCCGGGGTTGTCATCAGGGACGCGTCCACGTCCTGGGCGGCGGGGACCTTCTCCCCCTCCTCTCCCAGACGGGACAGCAGGGAGCAGATGCGGGCGTGGGCGTACTGGACATAGTACACCGGGTTCTCGCTGTCCTCCCGCACCGCCAGATCCAGGTCGAAGTCCAGGGGGCTGGTGGAGGCCCGGGAGTTGAAGAAATACCGGGCGGCGTCCACCGAGATCTCGTCCAGCAGGTCGTGGAGGGCAATGGCCTTGCCCGAGCGCTTGGACATGCGCACCGGCTTGCCGTCCTGCATCAGGTTCACCAGCTGCATGAGCACAACCACCAGCCGGTTCGAGCCGTCCAGGCCCAGGCCGTCCAGGGCGGCCTGGAGCCGGGCCACGTGGCCGTGGTGGTCGGCCCCCCACACGTCCACCGCCTTGTCAAACTTGCGCACCTCCAGCTTGTTGCGGTGGTAGGCGATGTCGGCGGCAAAGTAGGTGTAGAAGCCGTTGGCCCGGCGGAGCACGTCGTCCTTCAGGTCCAGCTTGTCCACCTGCTCCTGTGTCTTGCCCTCCCGCATATACTTCTCCTTGAGAAGCTGGGTGGTGTTCAGCCACAGGGCCCCGTCCTTCTCATAGGTCCAGCCCTTCTGCCCCAGCAGCTCTACCGTCTCGGCCACATAGCCGCTCTCGTGGAGGGATGACTCGAAGAACCACTGGTCGTACACGATGCCGTACTTGAGCAGGTCCTCCTTCATCTTGGGGATGTTGATGGACAGGCCGTACTGGGCCATCTTGTCCAGCCGCTCCTCCTCGGACAGGTCCTTCCAGCTGTCCCCGTGCTCTTTATAGATGGCCTGGGCCAGCTCCTTGATGTCGTCCCCGTGGTAGCCCTCCTCCGGGAAGGGGACGTTCTCCTCCCCGAACAGGATCTGGCGGTACCGGGCGTCGATGGACACGGCAAACTTGTGGATCTGGTTGCCCGCGTCGTTGACGTAGAACTCCTTCCAGGTGTCGCAGCCGTCCCGCTTGAGCACGTTGGCCAGGGTGTCCCCCAGCACGCCGCCCCGGGCGTTGCCCATGTGCATGGGGCCGGTGGGGTTGGCGGAGACGAACTCCACCATGACCTTCTCCCCGTGGCCCTCGGTGTTGGCGCCGTACTGGGCCCCCTCACGCTCCACGTCGGCGAGGACCTCCTTGTACCACTTGGGGCCCAGAGTGAAGTTCAGAAAACCGGGACCGGCAATCTCCACCTTCTGGAAGTAGCTCCCCTCCAGGTCCAGGTGGTCCACGATGGTCTGGGCGATGGCCCGGGGAGCCATGCGCAGGGCCTTGGCCCCCGCCATGGCGTAGGAGGAGGCGTAGTCCCCGTGGGCGGCGTCCTTGGGGATCTCAATGGTGGCCTTCACCTCCGCACCGGCGGGCAGCTTGCCCGCCTCCACGGCCTTCTCATAGGCCGCCTGAGTCAGCTGGGCCACTTGGGCCCGGGCTTCCTGAATCTTGTTTGCCATAATTCTTTCTACACACCTTTCTTCTCTTCTTTTTCTGGAAAGAAAAAGAAGCAAAAAGAACTTTATACTACTTTTTATTAAAGTTATGTTATTTTCCGCATCAATTCTGTTCAGATACTTCCAATTTTGAATCAGCCGACACCTGTTCGGCTAAGGGAGGCGCAAAAATAAAAAACCACACTGCCCATAATTTTAGGACCGTCAGGGCCCAGTGGCCCGGGATGAATTTAGATCGCCATTCAGATTTTGCGCGCCGAAAGCTCTCCTGAAACTCTCAAGTACGCGTCCTTCGTAATGGGGTCCGGGGAAAGCGGTCCTATGGACCTAGGTGAAGCGGAGCGAAACCGTAGTCCATCGGCCGCGTCCCCGGGGGCGTTTTGCCTACTTTGCCGCCATGGGCAAAGTAGGTCGCCGTCCGCAGACGGCGAAATTTCTCCGCTTCTCAAGGACCTCACGCCTGAAGGCTCACAGCGCCTTCCGCCTCTTTTACGTTGATCTGGAACGTATTCCGCCCCGCCACAGAGTGGTCAATTTCGATGGCGTAGTCGATCTCGATCTCTCCGCCCTGATCGTCCAGCTCGGCCAGCAGGTGCCGGGTATTCACCCCGATGGTCATGGCGCCGTAGGGGGTGTTGTACATGGACATGTGCCGCCGCCCCTCCTGGAACACCATCTGGGAGTTGAACTCCCCCACCCGCATGAGGGTGATCCGCTCCGGCTCGATTTGGAAGGTGGTCAGAGTGCCCTCCAGGCCGGTGAGTTCGCTCTCCTGATAGGACAGGGTGTAGCTGTTCCCCTCCCGCTCCAGGCGGCCCGCGGTCACCAGCTCCATGGTGTCCGGGTCGGCGTTCTCGTACCGCTGGACCCCCTTGATGGAAATGATCACGTCCTTCTCCAATGAAACCCCTCCAGGCTGCTGCTGTTGTTCCCCACCGCTATCATGGGATAGAAAATGGGCTGTGGTATTATACACTGGAACCCCGGCTTCTGTAAAGAGGGGGTGGATGGTTTTGTTGGATTTCAGGCTCTCTCCCACGAGATTCAGGCCAAGACGTAAGGCGGTGCGGCTCACGGGCAGCGCACAAGCCATGCCTTAAAAGAAATTTGCCGTCCGCAGAGGGCGGATTACCTCCGCAAAATCATCCGCAAAGCTCCACCAATGCCTGAATCAATCTGGAATTGTCGTCTCGCTTCTGAATCCCGATCCGATACCACCCCGGCCCCAGGCCGGAGTAGTTGGCGCAGTCCCGAATCAGAATGCTTTTCTCCCAAAGCAGCCGCTCCCCCAGGTCTGTGGGCCCCTGGAACAGAAGAAAGTTGGCGTCGCTGGGGCACACCCAGAGGCCCAGGGCCTCCAAAGTCCGGGTCAGACGGGCCCGCTCCTCCCGCAGAAAGGGGAGGCACCGCTCTGGCCAGTCCGGAAAATCCAGGAAGGCGCACACCCCCGCCGCCTGGGCGGGGGCGGACACCGGCCAGGGGGACCCCAGCCCCTCCATCCGCTCCAGGAGGGCCCGGTCCCCGCACAGGCAATACCCCAGCCGCAGTCCCGCCAGAGCGCAGCTCTTGGTGAGGGCCCGCAGGAGCAGCAGCCCGCCGCCCGCCAGTTGGGAAACCAGAGCGTCTGGGTCTCCCTCAGTTAATTCCAGAAAGCACTGGTCCACCGCCAGAAAGGCCCCTACCGCCCGGCACCGGTCCAGAAGAGCCCGGAGGAGCTCCGGCTCCATCCGCCGCCCGGTGGGATTGTTGGGGTCGCAGAGGAACACCAGATCCGCCCCGGGGCGTACTGCATTCAAAATGCTCTCTGAGATCGTAAAGTTATTTTCCTTGTCGAGGAATAATTCCTCGAATTCACAGCCGATCCCCTCCAGTCCCCGGCGGTACTCGGAAAAGGTGGGGGCCGGCAGCAGGGCCCGCCTGGGCCGGAGGGCCCGCAGAAAGCGGTCGATCAGGTCTGAGGCCCCGTTTCCAAACAGGAGGAACTCCTCCGGCACCCCATCCCGCCGGGCGGCCGCCTGCCGCAGGGCCCGGCACTTGGGGTCCGGATAGCGGTTCCAGTCCAGCATCGCCGCCCGGGCCGCCTCCAGCACGCCCGGGGGCGGGCCCATGGGGTTCAAGCTGATAGAGAAGTCCAGCGCCGGGCGGTCCGCCCCGTACACGTCGCCTCCGTGGTCGTATCGGTGCATAGGAGTTCTCCTTTACAGCAAATTCAGCAGCAGCCCGATCCCCGCCAAAAGCAGCAGGGTGAGCCCCTCTGTGGCGTACATCAGACGGCAGGCCCGGGCGATGTCCTCCGGCTCCACCGGCCGGACCGGCTCCCCCAGGGTGGGCTTTCGCACCAGTGTTCCAAAATACTGGGCGTCCCCCGCCAGCTGTACCCCCAGGGCTCCGGCGCAGGCGGCCTCGCTGTGGGCGGAGTTGGGGGAGGCGTGCTTTTTCCGGTCCCGCCAAAAGCTCCGCCAGGCCCGCTGTCCGGAACATCCCGGGAGCAGGGCCGCCCCCAGGCACATCAGAATTCCCGACAGCCGGGCGGGCACAAAATTCAGAACGTCGTCCAGTTTCGCGGCGGCCGTGCCAAAATATTGGTACTTCGGGGTGCGGTAGCCCACCATGGAGTCCAGGGTGCTCACCGCCTTGAACGCCATGCCCAGGGGCAGACCGCCCAAAAAGAGGAAGATCAGGGGGGAGATCACCCCGTCGCAGGTGTTCTCCGCCACCGTCTCCACCGCCGCCTTGGCCACCCCGCTCCCATCCAGAACCGAGGTGTCCCGGCCCACGATTCGGGAGACGGCCGCCCGGGCCCCCTCCAGGTCGCCGGATTTCAAGGGGGGATACACCGCCATGGACTCCGCCTGCAGGTCCCGGGCGGACAGGAGCTGGAAGGAAAACCACACCTCCACCCCCCAGGCCAGCCAGGGCGAGGCTACGCCGCACAGCCGGAGGAGCAGGACACTCCCTCCGCCGAACAGCAGCGCCATCAGCAGGACCAGCGCCCCCCCGGCGATCCGCTCCCCTGTGTGCGTCTTGGGAAACGCCCGGCGCAGGAACGGCTCCAGGGCGGAAATGGTCCGCCCCATCCACCGCACCGGGTGGGGCAGCCACCGGGGGTCCCCCAGAAACAAGTCCAGAAGCACCGCCGGGAGAAGCACCGTAAAAAACCGCAGGGCTGGCAGGGTCATAGCTCCTCCAGCAGGTGGAGCCCCAGGGGATTTTCCCGGACCTCCATGCGGAAGCCGGAGCAGTTCTTGGGCTGCCACTGGTAGAAGGGGCGCTTTGGGCAGCCGTAGGCCTCCAACACCGCCATCCAGGTGCCCCCGTGGGCCACCACCGCCCCCCGCTGGATGCCCAGGGAGGCCGCCTGCTGAATCACCTGCTGGAACCCCCGGCGGCACCGGGCGTAAAACTCCGCCACCGACTCCCCGTTGGGGAGGGCCGCTCCCTGCTCCCCGCCCATCCAGGCCTGATAGGCCGGGTGGTCCTTGATCTCCGCCCAGGTCCTGCCCTCAAAGTCCCCGAAGTTACACTCCCGCAGGTCGGGGATCTCCACCGGCTCCAGCTCCGGGAACAGGATCCGGGCCGTCTGCCGGCACCGGAGCATGGGGGAGATCCACAGGGCCTCCGCCGGGGGTATGTCCCTCCGCTTCTCCCGGGCCAGGGCCTCCCCTTCCGGGGCCAGAGGCTGGTCGGTGATTCCAACATATTGCTTTTTCAGATTGCCAGGCGTGATGCTGTGGCGCAATAAGAGCAGTTCCATAAATCGTCCATTTTCCTCGTTTCATTGTTTTTTGATATCCATGACCCCACAAGCAGGGGGCCACCCTGCGGGGCGGGTTCCGCATAAATTCTGAGCCGTACTTGAGCCCCACCGCAACAAAGGCGCTCCTAACAAGGGGAGTGCCAGACTCTCAACATCTGTTATACAGGCCGCCGAAGGCGGCCCCCAACGCAAAGCCCAACGGAGTGGCTTTGCGTTGGAGAGGAGGAGCAAGGGAGCGAGCGCAGTTTTCGCCGTCAGGCGGAAACGGAGGCAAGCGGACTTTGCGACGACGAAGCGGCAGCGAAAGACGAGAGGCCGGGAGTCGACTGAGCCACCCGCGCCTTTGCGATTAAAGACCAAGCCACTTAATTGGCGGCCCCCGTAAAAAGGGGGGCTGGGGGTAAGCCGTCATTGGCGAACGAAGTTCGCCTCTGCGGCGTCCCCCAGCGTCTTTTGGTTCCTTTTCCACGTGGAAAAGGAACCCGCCCCGCAGGGCGGAACCTCTAAAAAAATCCTATTTTAATCGCATGGCGATTCCACAGTTCACCCGGTACACCGCCTCCGCCCGGGCGGCCAGGTCACAGCACAGCCGCCCCACTGCCTCCCGCCGGTCCCGGTCGGCCCGGTCCATGGGGACCACGCCGCAGCCCACCTCCCGGCAGGCCACCACCTCCCGGCCCAGCAGGTCCTCCAGCGGCGGCAGGGGGTCCAGGGCCTCCAGCCCCCACAAGACCGGCGTTCCCTCCTCCGGTACGGAGGAGAGCTGTTCTTGGACATACCCCAGTTCTTCCAGAATAAACCTCCGCTTTCCGGCCCCCAGGCCGCCCACTACCAAGATCAAAGCAACACCTCCAGCCGCTGAGCCAGCACCAGCCCGGCCAAGGATGAGAGCTCGCACAGCTGCAAAAACCACCCGGACAGGTCCCCGGTGGTGCCGCCGAACTCCCGCTTCGCCGTGCGCACATAGCAGGCGAAGGACAGGTATCCCGCCCCCGCCGCCAGCAGGAACCAGGGCTCCAGCGCCGCCAGAGCGGCCGCACACAGCAGGCTCCCCAGCAGCAGCCCCCAGCGGCCGGGCCGCCTCTGCTCCCCTCCGGTCACCGAGGCCAGCATGCCGCTCCCCCGGGCGTTGGGCAGGGACAGGGCCCCAAAGGCGGACAGGCACCGGCTGAACACCGGCAGGAGGACCAGCGCCCCCCACACCTCAGAATCCGCCGGCTCCAGCTGGCACCACAGTCCGAAGGTGACCAGGAGCAGGAGCACGCAGTGGATCACCGCAAAGGCCCCCACATTGGAGTCCTTCAAAATCTCCAGCTTCCGCTCCCGGCTCTGGTGGGAGGCCCGGGCGTCGCACACGTCGCAGAAGCCGTCCAAATGGATGCCCCCGGTCACCCAGATGGGCAGAGCAGCGAGCACCGCTCCGGCCAAAATCGTGTGAAGGTCTAATACTTGCGACATCCACAGCCACAGCAGTTCAAAGATCCCCACCGCGATTCCCACCAGGGGGAAGGCATAGAGGGTGTACTTCCGGCTCTCACTCTCCCAGTCCAGGCGGGGCATGGGGATGCGGGAGTACAGGGCAAAGGCCATGCCCACGGTCCGCAGAATGTTCAACCCCTCTCCCCCTTCCAGATCACCGGCAGCCCGCACACCACCTCCACCACCTGGTCCGCCCAGGCAGCCGCCTCCCGGTGGAGGCGGGCCATCAGGTCCAGATAACATTCCGTCTCCCGGGAATAGGTCTCCCCGTCCCGGTGGAGGTCGTTGCTGATGACCACCAGATGCTCCGACCGGTCCCGGACGGCCTGCAGGCCGTTCCGAATGCGGAGGAAGGCCCCCTCCGGGTCCATATCCGTTCCAGAAAACAGCTCGTTGGCGGCCAGATTGCCCAGGTCCTCCAGCAGGACAGTCCCGCCGGCGGGAAGGGGACAGCCCGACAGGTCCCTGGCCCGCTCCAGGGTGGAAAAGCCCCTGCCCGCCCGCAGCTCCCGGTGCCGCCGGATGCGCGCCTCCGCCTCCGGGCCGAAGGGCTCCATGGTGGCCAGGTAGATCAGTTCCCCTGTCCGGGGCAGGGAGCAGACCAGCTTCTCCCCGTACTCACTCTTGCCGCTGGCCGCCCCGCCAAAGACGAGGGCGGTCACGGAGTATCCTCCGGCCCAACTTTGGCGGGGACCCGCTCCCCGTCGGGCCGGTAGGCCCCGATGCCCATTCCCCCGAAGGTGGACATATCCCGATAGACGGACTGGGCCATATCCAGCAGAGGCATAAGGGCCACCGCCCCGGTGCCCTCCCCCAGGTGAAAGTTGCCATGCAGCACGGGCTCCAGCCCCAGGGCGGCCAGCAGGGCCTGTCCGCAGGGCTCCGAGGGCCAGTGGCTGGGCAGGAGCGCTTTTTCCGCATTGGGGCACAGCCGCACCGCCAGCAGCGCGGCGGCGGCCGAGATGGCGCCGTCCAGGATCACCGGGACCTGAGAGGCGGCACACCCCAGATAAAACCCTGTCATAGCCGCAATGTCAAGTCCACCCACCTTACAGAGAATTTCCACCGGATCGCCGGGGTCGGGCCGGTTGACCTCCAGGGCCCGCTCCACCGCATGGCGCTTGCGCGCCAGCCCCGCGTCCGACAGGCCGGCCCCCCGGCCCACCGCCTCCCGGGGAGAGAGGCCCAGCAGGGCGCAGGCCACCGCCGCCGTGGTGGTGGTGTTGCCAATGCCCATCTCCCCGGCGGCCAGAAGGGTATCCCCATCCTCCGCCAGCTCCCGGGCCAGGGAGAAGCCCACGGCCAGAGCCCGCTCCGCCGCCTCCCGCGGCATGGCCGGACCCTTCGTCATGTTCCGGGTCCCACCCTCCAGCACCACACAGGGCCGCACGCCGGGGGGCGTGTCCCGCCGGACCATCCCCAGATCCACCGGGAACACCTGCGCCCCGGCGGTCCGGGCCATGTGGCACACGGAGGAGCGCCGCTCCCCCATGGTCTGGGCCACTGTCCAGGTGACCTCCTGACCGGTCTGGGTGACCCCCTCGGCCACCACCCCGTTGTCGGCGCAGAACACCGCCACGGCCTTCCGGTCCAAGTCCAGGTCCGGGCTGCCGGTCACTCCGGCCATTCGGACCAGCAGGTCCTCCAGTCTGCCCAGGCCCCGGAGGGGCTTGGCGATGGCGTCCCACCGGCGGCGGGCCGCCTCCATGGCCCCCCGGTCCGCCGGAGGGATGGACGATACCTGTTGTGAAAGCTGGGTCCAGGTCATAAGGCGTTCCTCTCTTGATACTGTCTGCACGCGGCCGCGAACCGGACCGCAAACTGGGGATTGGAGGGAAAATACAGGTGAGGGAATCCGGCAAGGAGATTTCCTTGCTCCACCATGCAGTTCCAACCCTCTCCCCCGCTGGGCCGCCGGGCCCGGCACAGCTCCCCGTTCCGGGTGCAGTCCCACCGGTGGAACTCGTGAGCGGCCACGGTCTCCCCCTGCTTCAGATAGGGGGAATCCTCCTGGGCGGTGAGGGTCACATATCCGAACCGCTGGAGCCGGGACGTTTTGAACCCCGCCCCGTCCAGAACCCCGGCCATGGGCCAGGAGACCCCCTCCCCGTCCTCCAGGGTGCTTTGCAGGTACAGGAACCCGCCGCACTCGGCCAGGGTAGGCATACCATCTAAAACGGCCCGGCGGACGGCCTCCCCCATGGCGCGGTTTTCGCTCAGGGCCCGGGCGTGGAGCTCCGGGTAGCCGCCCCCCAGATAGAGGCCGCAGGTCCCCTCCGGGAGTGACTGGTCCCGGGTGGGCCGGAAGAAGGCCAGCCGGACCCCCGCCCGGCGCAGCTCGTCCAGGTTGTCCTCGTAGTAAAAGCAGAAGGCCTCGTCCCGGGCCACGGCCACCAGGGGGCCGTCCGGCGCATCCGGGAGGGGCGGCAGGGGCTCCGCCTCCAGCTCCGGGGCGGAGCGGGCCAGCGCGAAGATTTGGTCCAGGTTGGCGGTCTCCGCCAGCTGACCGGCCACCCGGTCCACCTTGGCGGACAGGTCCTCCACCTCGTCCGGGGTGAACAGCCCCAGGTGGCGGCTGGGGATGGAGCAGCCGGGCAGCTGGGGCAGGTACCCCAGCACCGGCAGGCCGGTCTCCCCCTGGATGGCGGGGGTCAGCAGCTCGGCCAGCCGCTGGGTGCAGCCGTTGAGGAGCACCCCGGCGATCTGGCTGGGAGTTCGGAAGGTCTGCACCCCCTTTACCAGGGCGGCCAGGGTGAGGGCTGTCCCCTGGGGGCGCACCGCCAGCAGGACGGGGGTCCGGGTGGCCTGGGCCAAGCGCCAGCTGCTGGCCCGGTCGGTGTTCCCCTGGCCATCATAAAAGCCCATGACCCCCTCCAGCACCGCCAGGCCGTGACCCTGAGCGGCGGAAACCAGCCGGGAGCGGACCTCCTCCTCCGAACTGAAAAACAGGTCCAGGTTCCGGCTGGGCACCCCCAGGACGGAGCGGTGGAACATGGGGTCGATGTAGTCGGGGCCGCATTTGAAGGCGCAGGGCGCGAGCCCCCGCCGCTGGGCCGCCCGGAGCAGGCCGCAGGCGAGGGTGGTCTTGCCGCTCCCGCTGGAGGGGGCGGCAAGCATCAAACGCGGGATCGAATGTCCCTCCATCATGCAGCCCCCCCTTCTCAAAAATGCCGTGGCTTTTATTATATCGGAATCATAGGGAAAAAGCAACTTTGTTTCCCCTCCGCCGCCGTTCTCCCCTCTTCCCCGCCCTGCCACCTGCGTTCTTTCGGCGGTACAGCTCAGCTTCTCCTTCATGAAATTTGAATTTTTCTTTACAAATCCTCTTATTTTATGACAAAAGGGAAAATAAAAGCCGCAAGTCTTGCATCATCCGGCAATTCCTGATACAATACAACAAACCGCCTTTTTGTCTTTTGACCAAGGGGCGGCTGACCCTGGCCTCCGGGCCAACCGTATGGAGGCATTTGAGCATGACAAATGAAGAACTTCACACCCCGCGGCCTCAGGACGGCCGCCCGTCTCCTCCCCGGCGCGGCGGAGGCGGATGGACCGGCAAGCTGGCCCTGGTGTTCTCCCTGCTGGCGCTGGCCATCTCCTGCGTGGTCCTGTACCTGACCGTATTTCACAAAGAGCCCGAGCCCGAGTACATCACCTACCGGGACCAGCAGCTGCTGGTGGTGGAGGGGCTGGACAAAAACACCTACGACCCCGAGGCCTTTACCACGGACAGCCAGGGCCGGATTCAGTATGAGAAGGACGGCCAGCAGGCCGCTCTGGGCATCGACGTCTCGGTCTACCAGGGGGAAATCGACTGGCAGGCGGTGGCCGGCTCCGGCATTGACTTTGCCATGATCCGGGTGGGCTACCGTGGATATTCTCAGGGGACCCTGCAAATGGACGAGCGCTTCCAGGCCAACATGGAGGGTGCTCTGGAGGCCGGACTGGACGTAGGCGTCTACTTCTTCTCCCAGGCCACCACCGTGGCTGAGGCGGAGGAGGAGGCCGACTTTGTGCTGGAGGCCATCCGGTCTTACCCTGTCCGGTACCCGGTGGTCTTTGACTGGGAGTACATCACCACCGGTCAGGCCCGGACCGAGGGCATGGACGGCCAGGGGATCACCCAGTGCGCCGCCGCCTTCTGTGAGCTGGTGTCGGTAGCCGGGTACACCCCCATGGTCTATTTTAACCAGGATATGGGCTATCTGGTCTATGACCTGAAGTCGCTGGACTCCTCCCTCTTCTGGCTGGCGGAATACGACAGCAAGCCGGACTTCTACTATGACTTCGACATGTGGCAGTACACCCACACCGGCACGGTCCCGGGCATCGAGGGCAGCGTGGATCTGAACCTGGCCTTTCGGGATTTTCCCGTCTCCTCGTAGTGAAATCAAGGGGAGAACGCGTGGAGGAAACCAACCCTTGGTTTATGCGGATACGTGCGCTCCTCAGCTTGCGGCGCAAGCGTGACGGCATTTTTACAGGCTGTCGGAAAAGTCCAAGAACTTTTCCGACAGCCTATATTTTTCGGATATTCCGAACCAAGCCCATGTCCGTAAGACGGTCATTCTGATCCCAGCAGTCCCACCTGCTCCAGCAAAACCGCGTACTCTTCGTTCACGCCGGCAAGAAATGCCTCAAACTCCTCTCGTCCCAGATAGTCCATGTCCCAGCCGTATCGTTCGCAGGTATCCGCCCATTCCTGCGTCTGGACCAGCTTCGCCAGCGTCTCCTCCCAGAACTTCCGGGCCTCCTCGGGCATATCCTTCGGGCCGAAGACGCCTCTCCAGTTGTAGAAGGTCGCGTCGATCCCCTGCTCAACGCAGGTGGGCATCTCCGCCACAATACCGCTGCCCACCCGCTGCTCCGCCGTGATCCCCAGCACGCGCACATCGCCGCTCTCCACCAGGCCGACCACGTCGCCGATTCCCGCCGAGACAATGTCCACATGCCCGCCCAGGAGCTGAGCCAGCACCCGGCCCCCCTCAAATCCGGCGTAGGAAATCTGGTCCAGCGACTCGATTCCGGCCGCCTGGGCCACCTTCAGAAACTGCACATGGTCCATGGACCCGGCCGAGGACGTCCCCCCCACCCGTACGGAAGCGGGGTCCTCCCGCAGCGCCTCCATTACCTGGTTCAAATTCTGGTACGCTCACCTTTCATCTCACAGAGGACCTGTATCCGAAACATGGCAGCATACAGCCCAAATCAATTCAACCCGGACCGTCCGCCCCGCCGTGCGGGGTACCGGTGTCCGCCGCCTATCCAAACAGGGAAAACAGATCCATCTGACTGGTTTCCGGCAAATCACCGAAAGCCCCCGCGTCCTTTAACAGCTCGATGTGGGTATTGGAGACCTTGGGACAGGCGGCGGACACCTCCTCAATGGAGATGAACTGCTTGCCCTTCCGCTGTTCGGCCAGGGAGATGGCCGCCGTCTCTCCCAGCCCGGCCACCGAGACAAAGGGCGGGAAGAGTGCGTTGTGCTCCTCGTCCATTTTGAACAGAATGGCCTCGGACTCATACAGATCCATCCGCCGGAAGGTGAAGCCACGGAGATAAAACTCATAGCACACCTCCAGGGTGGTGAGCATGTCCTGCTCCACGGCGGTGGCCTCCTTGTCCTTGGCGATGATCTCCCGCATCTTCCGCTGGCACTCGTCCATGCCCCGGCACATGTACCGCTCGTCGAAGGCCTTGGCCCGAATGGAAAAGTAGGCGGCGTAGAAGGCCAGGGGTCTATGCACCTTGAACCAGGCGATGCGGAAGGCCATCATCACATAGGCCACCGCGTGGGCCTTGGGGAACAGGTAGGCGATCTTCTTACAGGAGCCGATGTACCAGTCGGGCACCCCGTGCTCCTTCA
>NBJMC04203__coassemble_378_pt1 | contig 27916 bp, 35 predicted proteins | sample NBJMC04203__metabat2_low_PE_021 | metagenome-assembled genome bin NBJMC04203 | reverse complement strand
TTGGGCGGGCGTTTGCCGATCAGGAGGACGTGCTGGACAATGCCGCCACCGCCCTATCCACGCTCCAGGCCGAAAACGAGAAGCTGCGGGACGAGCTGGAAAAGGTTGAGGCGAATAATTTTTCCTGACGGTCGTTTTTCATGAAATCAAGCTTTAAATTTGTTTTATAATGGGGGTTGGGGGAGCAACACCCACCTCATCTTCCCTTTTCCTCCCTAATTCCTCCCAGGGGCAACCAGCCTGGGAGGACATACGCCGCAGGCCGAAGCCAGCCCACCCATCAGGGCCGAGAGGGCCGCACCCTCCATGCGGCAGCACTGACCACGCGAAACCTCGATGGACCGAGGGCTAGAGCGGAAAGCGGAATCCTGTGCATAGGGTCCATACTATGCTCTAGGGGACCCACGAAGCCGCATATAAACGGTCGGGCTTCACACACGCCGCAGTTGGTACAGCCCAAGGCCAGGGTGGGGAGTTTGATTCTCCCGTGTGGCAACTTGGCCCCTTGCGGGCACTTGAAAAAGCAGGGAAGCTTCCCGTTGAGCGGTGGCGGAATAGGTAGACGCGGAGAAATGTTTGGAAAGCCCCGTAGTTAAAGACTGATTGGCAGTAAGGGGCAAAGCGGTTCGAAACCCACTAATCCAGGCAGGTACCGGCCCATGTGAGGTGCAAATCCTCACCCGCTCAAACAGGCCCCCGGAAAGCCTGACCCAACCCGGAGCATACCGTCTTTGAGGGCGGTATATATACGGGTGTAGCTCAATGGAGAGCGCCGGTCTCCAAAACCGGAGGTTGGGGGAACAGAGCCTTCCACCCGTGCCAGGGCGTAAGATCGCCTGAACTTTTCTCAACACATTTTTCCCAGCGCCCACCTGTTGCAGCAGGTGGGATATACGCCGCCACCGTCTGCATGAGGGCGGGGGCGATACCAAATTTGTGAGCAGTTGGTGGTGATATGCCGAATGAAAAGAACCTCATCCCAATGGACCAGCGAAGCAAGGATGAAGCCAGAGAACTGGGCCGAGAAGGCGGCCGTGCATCCGGCGAATCCCGCCGGCGTAAGAAAAGCCTGAGAGAGGCAGCCGAACTATATCTTTCTCTCCCGGTATCCAGCCAGGCGGCCTGGAATAAGCTGGCCCAGGATGGCGTAGATCAGGATGACATAGATAACCAGATGGCCATTATTGCCGGATTGACCATTAAGGCGGTCAAAGGGGACGCCAAGGCTGCGAAACTGTTGTTCGACCTGCTTGGAGAGCAGAATGGGAAGCCCGCATCCGAAACGGCAGAGGACGATCCCATCACCAAAGCACTGAAGGAGAAATATGGACGGACTGTCTGAGAAGCAAAACCAGATCATGGATTTCCCGTACATGGGCTATGACGCCCTGATCTGCGACGGCGCCGTCCGGTCTGGAAAGACCTCCATCATGTCTCTGTCCTTCTTTCTGTGGGCAATGGGGAATTTCAATAACTGCGCGTTCGCGTTCTGCGGGAAGTCCGTGGGCGCGGTGGAGCGGAACATTGTGACGCCGCTGCTGTCCGTGGTGTATCTGAAACAGAATTTCGATATCCGGTATAATCGGGGCGATCACGTTATCATTGCCAGGCGTGGTCCCAGAGAGAACCGGTTTTACCTGTTTGGGGGCAAAGATGAGAGCTCGTACATGCTAATTCAGGGCGTGACGCTGGCCGGTGTGCTGCTGGACGAGGTGGCGCTCATGCCCCGCAGCTTTGTGGAGCAGGCGCTGGCCCGGTGCTCGGTCAACGGGGCGAAATACTGGTTCAACTGCAACCCAGAAAACCCTTTACACTGGTTCCGGCAGGAGTGGATTTTGAAGGCGACCGAAAAGAACGCGCTGCACCTTCACTTCCTGATGGATGACAACCCATCTCTGAGCGAGGAGACTAGAAATCGGTATAAAAATATGTACGCTGGCGTTTTCTATCAGAGATATATTCTGGGCCTGTGGGTCATGTCCGAAGGGCTCATCTATGATATGTTTGATCACACAGAGAACACATACCGCGAGGACATCCCCAGCTTGCCATACTCCTGTCAGAGATACATATCTTGCGACTACGGGACCAGCAACCCGACTGTGTTCCTGGATATCTACGATGACGGAGAAAGAATCCGTGTAGATCGGGAATACCGCTGGGACAGCCGAAAAGAGCACCGGCAGAAGACCGATCAAGAGTATGCTGACGATTTCGTGGCGTTTATGGGCGCCGTGCCCGCCACGGTGCTGGTAGACCCGTCCGCCGCGTCGTTCATCGTGGCCTTGCGTCAGCGCGGGGTATACGTCCGGGAAGCGGATAACGACGTATTAGACGGGATACGAAAAACCGGCGTGCTGTTCAAACGGCGGGAAATACTGATACATGAGCGGTGCGCTGGGCTCCTAGATGAGTTAGGGACGTATTTGTGGGATGATAAGGCGGCTCTGAGAGGCGAGGAGAAACCTGTCAAGCAGCAGGACCACGGACCAGATGCTCTGCGGTATTTTGTAAACTATCTCCCGGATTGGAGGTTTGAAGGTGTCCAGACGGAATAAAAGCCGCACAAGCGGCGCACAAGCGAATACGGAGGCGGTCAGCGTCTTGGACGCGTTCTCTAATCCGCTGTTCTGTCTGGGCTACGGCTCCCAGTCCCCCCTGGAGGCGACAGAATACCCGCTGACCCGCATGACGGACAACTATGCCCTGCTCAATTCCCTGTACCGGGACAACTGGGTGGTGCAGAACGTCGTGGGCCTGATGGTGGATGATATGCTCCGGGAGTGGTACAAACTCAAAGGAAACATTGCCCCGGAGATGCAGGACGCGCTGGACAAGCTGGAGCGAGAAACCAGAATCCGGGACCGGATGAACGCTGGTTTGCGCTGGGGCAGACTGTACGGCGGGGCGGCAGGCCTGCTGATGATCAAGGGCCAGGAGGACCTATCAAAGCCCCTGGACCTGGGCATGGTGTTCCCGGGGTCCTTCCGGGGCCTTTACATCCTGGACCGCTGGATGGGCATTACCACCACAAACGGCCTTGTATTTGAGGCAGGAGAGCCGGTACCTGAGTATTACTCCATCACGGACGCACGGGGGAACACGGTGGCCCGAGTCCATCACTCCCATGTGATCCGGTTCACGGGCCGAGAGTTGCCAGAGATTGAGCGCATGGCTGAGATGTACTGGGGAGAATCCGAGGTGGAGGCCCTGTACAAGGAGGTTGTGGCCCACGACAACGTGAGCGCCAATATGGCGGCCCTGACCTTCCAGGCCAACATCAACACGATGGAGTACAAAGGGCTGGAGCAGTTGTTTTCTATCGGCTCCAGCCAGGCCCAGTGGCGGTTCTGGAATGTGATGCAGGCCCAGAGTGTGCTGCGGTCCAACTTCGGAACTCAGCTGGTGGAACAGGGCACAAAGCTGACCAACACCCAGTACCACTTCAACGGCCTGCAGGAGGTCTACGAGTCCATGTGTCTGAACCTCTGCGGCGCATCCCACTACCCCATGACGAAGCTGTTTGGGCGCTCACCCGCCGGAATGAACGCCACGGGCGAGAGCGACCTAAAGAACTACTATGATTATGTGGACAGTCAGCGGGAGGCGAAGCTTCGCCCTGCCCTGCAAAAGCTCCTGCCCGTGCTGGCTATGAGTGCCTGGGGCTTTGTGCCGGATGATCTGGACTTCACATTCCCGCCGCTCTGGACCCCTACGGCCACGGAGACGGCGGAAATTGCCTTGAAAAAGGCGCAGGCCATCCGGGATACCTTCCAGGCTGGGCTTTTCCAGGCGGACACCGCCATGAAGGAGCTGAAGAAGCTGGAGGAGGAGACCGGGATGTTCGGCAGTTTGTCAGACGAAGAAATCGCCGCCGCCGCCGGGAAATCGTATGCTGATGTAACCAGTTTGCACGACCCCTTACTTGGGTACGGACTTGGGGGTCTGAGCGGAGAACGAGAAGGAACTACAGACGCTAATACAGATATTCCTCAAGGCTGAGACCGACATCATCAACGCTTAGAGACCCGCTGATGGGACTGGGATATGGGGAAGAACTGAATGCCAATACTGGACCGAGTGAGGAGGAATTAGGAAATGGTTGAAAATATGACTGTCCGTGAAATCAGACTAACATTTGGGCAAGCTATTGAAGCGGCCAAAAATGGGAAAATGATTGCCAGGGCTGGATGGAATGGGAAAAACCAATATGTTGAGTTGGCTACCAACATCAGCTATAAAGGGCCGAAGGGTAAGACCGTAAACGTCCAGCACAAAAACATCGGCAACAAGGCGCTTGCGTTTGTTGGGACTTCTGGTGTTCAGCTTGGCTGGCTTGCTTCTCAGGCCGACATGCTTGCCGATGATTGGATGGTTGTGGAGGGCTGATTTATGCCCACCCTGAACCGTGCCCCAAACGAGAGGGAGTTGCAGAAGCTTATCTCCATCTTCCTGAAAGCCGAGACCGCCATCATCAACGAGATCGGGCGGCTCCGGTCACAAGGGAATATCGAATACGGGTTAGTCGCGGCCCTGGAACGGGTGCAGGCCATTCTCCGGCAGATGGAGAATGATTCATGGGAGTGGGCGCCCAAGGCCATTGAAAAAATGTTCTATGTCCGCGTTCCAGAGGCCCGGCGCATCGAGGGCGAGACGGTGGAAAAACACAGGCGGGGCTACTTGAACGCCTCGGTTCTGTCCGGCGAACAGCACGTCATTGTGGACCAGTTAGTGGCCTCCTTGATGGGGGAGATTACCGACGCCACAATCACCGCCTATGCCACGGTCCAAAGCGCCCTCATTGGCCGGGTGGAGCCGGATGTATACCGGAGGATCGGCATGGAACAGGTGGCCTTACAGCAGGCCAGGGGAGCCGGGACATACAAGATTTTACCGGAGTTTGTCCAGGCGCTGCGGCGGGAAGGAATCACGGCGTTTGTGGACAAAGCGGGGCGGCACTGGTCTTTACATACCTACTGCGCTATGGTCTCCCGCACCACCAGCCGACAGGCCGAAGTGCTGGCCGTGCTGACGGCGGACCCAGAGCAGGACCTATACCGAATCAGCAGTCACGGGACCACCTGCGGGATATGCGCCCCCTTTGAAGGACGGGTGTACTCCAAGAGCGGGACCAACCCGGATTACCCTCCCCTGGCGGCAGCGTTTGGGAAGCAGGACCCCAACGGGCCGGACACGCTGGCGAATACCTGGCTGAATCTTCATCCAAATTGTTGGCACAGCCTGTATAGTTATTCAGAAGTAGGCCGAAGCGAGGAAGATATACAGAAGATCAAGGACTTCTCCAACCCGGCCAAGAACCCCTTTTCCGTGGACCCACGGACGGAGAAACAGATCAAGGCCTACCGGGCCAAGGAAGCCGCCCGGCGGCGTTGGCTTGCGACATACAAGCAGTGGGAGGACTACCGCGTCACCCTGGGCGACAAGGTGCCCAAGACCTACCAGACCTTTGAGAAGCACAAGAAGCTCAACGATGAGAAGTATAAGAACTGGCAGAAGCTGTACAGGGAGGCGAACCGGAGTGAGCAATGATGATCTAATTTACTATGCGTTTATCACTCTTGGTTTTCCGATTAAAGAAGCGCGAAAAATGGTTGCGAATCGCAAAGAGCAGATAGAGCAAGAACTTGCGTTGCACTTTGCATTAAGGGAGGCGAACCGTGAATCTGACACCAACAGCAATCAATGCGATTGAGTCCATCCTGTCCAAAGGGGACCGGGCGGAGGTGATACCTGGCCCGAAAGAATCAGCAAAAGTTATTCACATCAAAAGAAAAGTTGCTTATACCGAGCCGGAAAAGGACGGCTTGAAGAACTGAAAGGAGTTAATAATGATTCAAGACGAAGAGAACAAGATGCTTACTATTAGGCAAACTGCGGCAACCGGCATTTTGCCAGAATCAATGTTGAGGAGTATGCAAAAGGAAAACCGCTTGCCAGGAATATTGGTGGGGAATAGATTTATGGTTAATTACAATATGCTACTCAAAGTGATAGACGAAATGAGCGAAAACAGAGAGTCTATTTCGTCGTTCTATTACAAAAATAAAACAAAATAACACGCCTGCCCCTAAGTGGTGGGGCAGAAGGACTAAGTGGAGTCAACTTGTAAGGATTTCTTACAGGTTGGCTCCTTTTTTATTTGCCCAGAGAGGTGATTTGCATGGACTACAACCAGGAATACATCGACCTGCTCAAGCGCTCCCTGGCGGGTGAGACGGAGACGGTGCGGCTCTATCTGGCAGTCATGGCGGTAGCGCCCAACAGCGCGATTCCCCGATTGTTGGAGATTCAGGCGGAGGAGACATCCCACCAGGCGGAGATTGCCGACCTGCTCACCGAGGCCCTGGCCGGACAGAGCGCCGACCAGGAGCAACTGGTACCGGGGGTGGAGTGATGCCCATTGCATACTACGGCTCCCAGATCAGCCCGCACTTGGTGGACACGCCGGAGGGCTTCCTGATCTGCAAGGATGTGCCCATTGCCCGGACCGGGCCCCAAGACTATTTGGCCCGGGAGTTGCAGCTGGACGGGGACCCGGACCGGCTCATTACCGTGCAGAGGCACCCGGAGGACGTATTTGAGGAGGCCACCCTTGCCAGCTTTGAGGGGAAGCCCATCTGTGACGGCCACCCCCCGGAGAACGTGGGCCCCGAGAACTACGCCGCATACACCAAAGGCCACGTGCAGAATGTGCGGCGGGATGGGGATTACATCGTGGCCGACCTGTACATCAACGACGCGAACCTTGCCAATGAGGTGAGGAACAACGTCAAGCGGGAGGTCTCCTGCGGGTACCTTTGCAGCTACGTGCCGGACGGGGCCGGATACCGGCAGAGCAACATTCGCGGCAATCACGTGGCCGTCGTGCCGAAAGGCCGGGCGGGCTCCACGGTTGCAATACAAGACACCGCCCCAGAGGCGGAGAAAGGTAGGAACTGTATGAACAAACTTGTACACGGCATCCTGACCGCCTTTGGAGCGGCGGCAAAGGACGCCAAGCCCGAGGAAATGGGCGAGCTGATCGAGACGACAGCAAGCGCTCTGGATGCCGTCCCCACCGCGCTGGATGCGGAACCCGTGAAAACGCCGGACGCAGAACCCGCGAAGGAGGAACCCGCCGAACCCGCGAAGGACGCGGAGACCATCGAGGCCCCAAAGGGGGACGACATCGGCTCCAAGCTGGACCGCATTCTGGAGATGCTGGAAGCGAAAGCCAGAGGCGGCCGGGGTGAGCACCCCCTCCACGACGAGACCGACCTGGACGAGATGATCGAGAAGCTGTCCGGCGGCGAGGGCGAGAGCGCTATCACCGTCCCCATTGAGAACGACTGTGCCACCGGCCCCGCCCGGGACGCTGCGGTGGAGCTGCTGAAAAAGGTGCGCCCTGCTGTGGCTGCCATTGAGGACAAGCAGGCCCGGGCAAAGGTCACCGACGCGCTCCTGTCCGCTATCCAGGGCAAGGACGCTATGCCCGACATCGTCAAGGCGGCGATGGACAGCGCCCGGGCCAACGCGGAGCAGACCAAGAAAACCACCTATGAGCAGATTTGCGCGGATTCGTCCGCCGCTTATGCTGCCCGGAATCCCCACAACAAGAAGGAGGGCTGAACATGGCCCTCACCCCTCAGACCATCGGACTGAATATGTCCCATGGATTTTCCGGGAGCTACGCCAGACAGCCGGACATGATCGTCAACACCGCTCCCCTGGGCGGGACGGCCACCATCCCCTTCGGCACCCCTCTGGTGCGCGGGGAGGGCGGCGCGGTCATCCCCATGGGCACCGGGAACACCGGCGGCCAGTTTATCGGCGTCGCGGGCCGGGAGGTCAAGAGCCCGGCGGAGTTTTTCTCCCAGTCTGTCGGACAGTATGCGCCCCAGGAGGCCGTGTCGGTCTTCCAGCGCGGGTGCATCAACGTCAAGTGTCAGAAGGGCTCCCCCGCCATCGACGGGACCGTGTACGTCCGCGTGACTGCCTCGGGGGACTACCTTGTAGGCGGCTTTGAGGCGGAGGCGGACGGCACAAACACGGTTGCCCTCTCCAATGCCCAGTGGAACGGCCCGGCGGATAACCGCGGTGTAGCGGAGTTGCGGATCGCCTATGTTGGCCCTGTCCCTGCTGTCTCCGGCTCCGCTGGAGAGGACGGCGGATATTACCAGCCGACTGTCAGTGTGTCCGGGGAACTGACCTGGACGGCCAGCAAGGCCGGAATGCCCGCCGTGGCAAGCGCCAATATCATGGGCCCCGCAGGTCCCCAGGGACCGAAAGGCGACACCGGCGATACCGGTCCGCAGGGCCCGGCTGGCGCAGATGGCGCGCCCGGAGCTCAGGGACCCCAGGGCGAGCAGGGCCCAGAAGGGCCGCAAGGCCCGGCAGGTCCCAGTTATACCCTGCCGGATGCCACCACATCAGTGAGAGGCGGAGTCCTTCAGATGGCCGCTATTGCAGACCTGGCCGCCGCCCCCACTATGGAAGATTTCAACAACCTACTTGCCGCGCTCCGCACAGCGGGGATGCTGGCCACCTAAGAAGGAGTGAATACTATGCCTCTGAATCCTCAGATCATCGGAAAGGACATGCCTCACGGCTTTGCGGGCTGCTACGCCCGGCAGCCTGACATGATCGTGGAGACCCGCCCCGCTGGTGGCGAGACCCCCATCGTGTTCGGCACCCCTCTGGTGTATGACACCGACAACGTCTCTGTCATTCCCGCCGGGGCCACCTTTACCGCCGCCGAGTTCGCCGGTGTGGCGGGCTTCGAGATCAAGTCCGTGCTTACCTACCTGGACCAGGCCGTGGGCCAGTACGCCCCCGGCGAGCCTACCTCTGTATTCCAGAGAGGTTCCATCAATGTGAAGTGCTACGACGGCACTCCCGCCCTGGGCGGCACCGTGTACGTGCGCACCGCCACCAGCGACACCTATACCACCGGCGTGGTGGGCGGCTTCTCCGCCAACAATGAGAGCGGTAAGACCGTGGCCCTGACGAACTGCCAGTGGGGTGGCCCCGCTGACGCGAACGGCATTGCCGAGCTGGTCATCCTGACCAAGCTGAACGCCTGAGAGGAGGAATAACGAATGAGTTTTCAGAACGTCGGTACCACTAACGCGGGTACCTTTACCATGCAGTCTGCCCCTGGGATGAACGGCGTACCCACCATGGACGCGGCGGGCATCGCCACCGGCGGCGCGTTTTTGGTCAGCGAACTGGAGAAGCGGGACCCCATGATCCGCAAGCCCCTGACCAGCTTCACCTACCCCCGGGATATCGTCATCGAGACCGGCGGCGGCTGGGTGGACTATGTGTCCGCTATGGCTGTGAGCTACGGCATTACCGGCGGGGCGGTGGACTCCCCTGTCACTGCGGGCGGGGCCAACGGCATCCCCACCGTGCAGGCCAGTGTGGACAAGGGCGTATACAAGGCCCATGTGTTCGCCGCGGCCCTGCGGGTGATGTTCCAGGACATGCAGCGGTCCAATTACATCGGCCGGTCCCTGGACAACCTGCTTCAGGACGGCGTGCGCACGGCCTATGACAAGCACATGGACGCCAACGTGTACGTGGGTCTGACCACCTACGGTACCACCGGCCTGGTGAACAACCCCAACGCCACCGAGACCACCGCCGCCAACGGCGCGGCTGGTACCGCCACCTGGGCCACCAAGACCCCGGACGAGATCCTCAAGGATGTGAACGACGCTCTGGCCGCTGGCTGGGCTGCCAACGAGTATGACGAGACCGCCATCCCCAACCACATCTTGATTCCCTATGAGCAGTACCTGTACATCATGACCACCAAGGTCACCGACCTGGCTACCGAGACCATTTATGACTTCCTGATGAAGAACAACGCGGCCACCAAGGCGGGCGGCGACCTGTTCATCGGGGCCACCCGGTGGTGCAAGGGCGCAGGCACCGGCAGCACTGACCGCATGGTGGTCTACAACAACGACCGGCGCTTCGTGAAGATGGACGAGCTGGTGCCCCTGAACCGGATCATGTCCCAGCCCAATGTGTCCAACGTGTGCTATGACACCGCGTACATGGCCAACATTTCCGAGGTGCAGATCTTCTACCCCACCTCCATCACCTACTGGGACGGCATCTGATTGGGAGGGACGCGTATGCTTGTACTTCCCAAGAGAAACATTCTGCTCCCCTGGGCGGGCGGTACTATCCGCCTTGCCCGGGGCGTGATGGCAACTATCCCGGACCAGGCGGCGGAGACAGCCTATTTCAAAGCCCTGGTGGCCGACGGGAAGGTCGTCCCCTCTGACACCAGCGACAAGAGCACCCAGGCGGCGGCGGATAAAAAGGTCCGCACCCGCCGGGGCAAGGAAGTTACCGAAGAGTAACAACCTTAAACCACTTTAGAGTTATTTGAGAGTTAGGAGGGCTGCGGATATGTACTACTGGGGGCACCCCCAATTCTTTGGGGTGAGAGCGGCAGCGGCCAACATCGGAACCGGTGTGGGCGACTATACCGTGGAGCAGTTCCGGGAGGACTACCCGCAGTTTTTCAACTCCGAGGGCCATTTCCTGGGCTCCCTCCCCATGCTGGAGCAGATCATCCAGATGGCCAATGCCAACATCCAACCAGACAAGTGGCTGGACTCCTGGCGGTACGCGGTGGGGCTCTACGTGGCCCACTATGCCACCTTGTCCCTGCGAGGTTATGCGGACAGCAGTGAGACCCCCCAGCAGGCCGCCGCCTCCGGGGCGCTGGTGGGTATGGTCAAGTCAGCCACTCTGGGAGACGCCTCGGTAAGCTATGATACTGCCGCCATCACAGCGGGGACAGAGGACTGGGGCGACCTAAATTCCACCACCTACGGGCAGATTTTGGCTAACCGGGCCAAGCTGATCGGGATGGGGGGGACGCTGGTGCTATGAACTGGGCGGATTGGTACACCGATTTGATGGACATATACCGGGTGCAGGAGGTCAAGGACGGCAATTTGACCCGACATGAGCGGGTACAGGTATCCGCCGGCATCCCGTGCCGCATCTATCAGAGCGACAACAAGCCCATCAATATGAGTCAGACGGCCGCCGGCCTCAGTCAAAACGATCACCTGGCCTGCGACATCTCTGTGGACATCCGTATGGGGGACGAGCTGATCATTACCCGAGGCGGCAAGCTGGGCAGGACGGGCCCCACCATTCGGGCCTTTGCCAGCGACCCCAACCCGTACTATGAGCCCTTCGGGGCCATCATGCCGGGGCTGGCCCACCAGGAGATCCGGCTGATGGAGCAGGAGCGTGCGACATGAGCTATACCGTTACGCTCCAGCAGCGCATCCAGCAGCTGAAGAAGGCCCAGGCCAACGTTCCGGAGGTCCTGCGCCGGACGGCCAAGCAGGCCACCCTGCGGGCCATCGAGGCGGCTCAGGAGGCCACACCGCCAAAGGAGGGAACCGGGCGGGGGCCTTACATCGGGACAAACACCGTTACCGGAGAGCTGAAAGCCCATTGGGCCACGGACAGCAATGCGGAGCCGGTGGTTAATGGGAACCGGCACGAGACATTTCTAAACAACAGCAAGGACTATGCCTCCTATGTGAACGACGGCCATCGGATGGACCGGCACTTTGTGCCTGGGCTGTACATCAACCCGGAGTCTGGCCTTTTGGAATATGACCCGACCGCTAAAGTCGGCCTGGTGGTGGGCACCAAGACCCGATACGTCAAGGGCGAGTTCATGGTGGACAAGGCCAAAGAGGCCTATGAGCGGGTGGTCCTCTCCACGCTGGACAAGGGAATATTGGAGCTTTTCAAATGAATTTCACTGTTTCCACAATCGCAAAGAGCCTGGCCGACTACCTGGCCCCAGTCCTCCCCGGCGTGACCTTCTACGAGGACCCCAACCAGCAGGGCAGCAAGCCGCCCATGCTGTTCCTCCAGGTTCGGTACGACCGGAAGCGGCTGGAGACCGGCGGATTCTGGATGCGGACCACCGGGATGGACCTGACCTATCTGGCGGACTACAACCTGCCCGACCTCCAGCAGCTCTACCAGAGTGCCGGGGAGGCCCTGGACCTGGTGATGGAGACGTTCCCATACAGCGACGGAACCAACTCCGGGACGGTCCTGCTCCGCACCTATGACCGGGAGTGGACGGTAGATCTGGACGCCCTGCACTATAAGTTTGAATTGAGAGAACGAGTTTCCATCCCGCAGGAGTATGTGAAAATGCAGACGATGGACTACAACGAGGACATCAAAGATGAGCGCTAAAAAGTTCAAACGCGAGGTGCTCTTGAAGGACCCTCGCTTTTCCAAGTATCAAAAGGACTTCCTGTCTGTGATTTTGAGCAAGCAGGAATACACACTGGCCGAGGCCGAGCGGACGGTCAAGGCATTCTTCAAAGACAAGGAGCGTGATTGATATGGCCGGAGGAACCTGGACCAGCCAGAACAAGATCAGACCCGGCGTCTATATCCGCTTTACCTCCACCCGTGGGCTGGGCCTGACGGCCAGCGACCGGGGCACCGTGGCCATCCCCAAGGCCCTTTCCTGGGGGCCCGTGGAGACGGTGCAGGAGATCGAGGCCGGAGCAGACATGACCCCGTACACCGGATACGACATCACCAACCCCAACAACCGTTTTCTCAATGAGCTGTTCAAGGGCACCAACCGGACGGCAGCCCCAAACAGGGTCCTGCTGTACCGCCTTGGCTCCACCGGGCAGCTGGCGGCGTCCGCCAACATCTCCCCGCTGACGGCCAACGCCAAATATCCGGGCGTACGGGGGAACAATATCACCATCGTTATCACGGAGTTGACCTCCCCCGCCGACACCTTTACGGTGACCACGGTGGTGGACGGGGACACGGTGGACCAGCAGACCGTTCAGACCGCCCAGGAGCTTGTCCCCAACGACTGGGTGACCTGGAGCGGCACGGGGGCCCTGACAGAGACGGCCGGCACTCCCCTGACCGGCGGTGCGGACGGCACCCCGGCCTCCAGCGACTACTCCGACTTCCTGACGGCCATCGAGCCCTATAAGTTCGACGTGCTGATCTACGACGGCAGCGATACTACGGTGCAGGACGCCATGGTGGCCTTTGTGAAACGGCTGGCCGAAGAGGAAGGCTCTTATACCCAGCTGGTGGCGGCGGGTCTGACCAATCCGGACGACCGGTTTGTGGTCAACGTCAACTCCGGCGTCACCCTCAGCGACGGCACCGAATTGACGCCCCAGCAGGTGACCTGGTGGGCGGGCGGCGCGCTGGCCGGGGCACAGTACAATGAGTCCCTGACCTACGCTTCCTACCCCAACGCGGTGGATGTGTCCCCCAAGCTGACCAACGGCGGCTATGAGCAGGCCCTCTCCTCCGGGCAGTTCGTGCTCTTCGAGGACGACGGCGTGGTCAAGGTGGAGCAGGACATCAACTCTCTGGTGACCTATACCACGGACATCACGGAGCCCTACCACAAAAACCGGGTGATCCGGCTGCTGAACACCATCGCCAACGACATCTATCAGCAGTTCTCCGACGGCTACATCGGCGTGGTCAACAACAACGAGGCCGGCCGGATGCAGTTCAAGAGCGCCATTGTGGGCTATCTGCTGGACATCCAGGCCAACGAGGGCATCCAGAACTTTGAGGCTGACGATGTGACCGTGGAGGCGGGCGAGGACATCGACGCCATCCTGGTCAATCTGGCCATCCAGCCGGTGGACAGCGTGGAGAAGATCTACGTGACCATCACGGTGAACTAAAGGGAGGTGTGATACATGTCTTATCTGCTGGCAAAAGATACCGTCAACGGCGCGGAAGGTTCCGTAGTCATTACCCGTGGCAGCCGGAACTATGTGGTTGCCGGGATGCGGAACATCCGGCCCACCGGCAATATCCAGTCCGGTAAGATGCGGGTCATCGGCACCCGGACCATTCAGGACAAGCCCAACGGAGTAGAGCTGACCGGGAAAGGCAATATCTACTATGGTTTTGACCTGTTCCGGGACATGGTACTCAACTACATCAACAACGGCGTTCTGGAGGAGTTCGACATCCAGATCACCAACAGCGACAAAGCGTCTGCAACGCTCGGAAGCCAGGTGATGGCCTACTACGGGTGCCACCTGACAGGAGAAATCCCTCTGTCTATCCTGGACAGCGAGGAAAGCATGATGAACTTCGATTTCAACTTCGCTTACACCCGCGTCCAGAGGATTCAGAGCTTTAACGAACCGGCCCAGCTGGGCAGCTAAGGAGGACTGACAGATGAGTAAGCTTTCCGCATTTCTGAACCCCGTCACCACTCAGGAAGAGAAAGAGGTGGTCATCTCCAAGCGGTTCCTGGATGAGAAGGGCAACCCTGTCCCCTTCAAGATTCGGGCGCTGACCCAGGAGGAAAACGACAAGATCACCAAGCAGGCCACCCGGCGAACCAAGGAGGGCGGGCAGTCCGTCGAGCGTCTGGACAACGCGGACTATGCCCGGCGTATCATCCTGGAAGCCACGGTGGAACCGGATTTCCGGGCCAAAGAGATGTGCGACCGGTATGGGGTCCTGGACCCCCTCCAGGTGCCCGGAAAAATGCTGCTGTCCGGGGAATACCGGAAGCTGATGGACGCGATCCTGGAGTTGTCCGGCTTTGGAGACCTGGAGGGTGGGGTAAAAAACTAATCCGGGGCCCGTGGGACGAGGATATGCTGGCGGCCTACTGCCTGCTGATCGACCACGGCTGGCCCCTCTCCAAATATGAAGCGCTGCCCATCCTGGAGCGCGAGGTAACGAAAGCGCTGGTTCTGAAGAATTTAGAGGCCAGAAAAGAGGCCGTGGATAAAGCGAAAAAGGGGTGAGCACGTGGCTGCAATTACTGAAACATTAGTCCTGGAGGACCGGTTCTCCGCCGCGTTCTCCCGCTACATCAGTCTGGGCGATAAGGCCGCCGGGGCGTCCCGGCTGGCCCAAAACGCTGCGGCAAACTATGAGGCTGTAGCCAACTCCCTGGACCAGCGAATTATCGGGCTGAATGCCCAGATGGCAGCTCTGACCCAGGAGCAGGCGGAACTTGCTGCTTCCGGGAACCAGGACACCGCCGCATACCGGCGGCTGGAGAATCAAATCGGGCAGCTCTCCGGCACGATCAACAGCCTGCGCACCCAGTATAACGCAGTGGAGAAAGAAGCTGAGGAAGCCGCTGAGGCCGCCGAGAAATTTGCAACCAACTCCCGCGCCGCTCAGACTGCCTCCAATGGTCTCATGGGCACCGTCCGAAATCTGGCCCGGGCCTTCCTGGGTATGCTGTCTATCCAGTGGCTAGGGAGAACCTCCGACCAGCTGACACAGATCAACGCCCGCCTGCAGCTAATGACCGGGAGCGCCGAGGCAGCGGCAGAGGCCAATGACATGATCTATGCCGCAGCCATGCGGTCCCGGGGCACTTACGCCGATATGGCAGATATGGTGGCGCAGCTGGGCACGGTGGCCGGGAATTCGTTTGGTGATACGGGCGAACTGGTGGCTTTCGCGGAGCAGCTCCAGAAGCAAATGGCGATCTCCGGCGCATCTGGGCAGTCTGCGGCGGCGGCCATGACCCAGCTGACCCAGGCCCTTGCCTCCGGCGTGCTGCGGGGCGATGAGCTGAACTCTGTGCTGGAGCAGACCCCCATGGTCGCAAAGACCATTGCAGACTACATGGGGGTAAGCACGGGGCAGATGCGGGAACTGGCCAGCGAGGGGGCCGTGACAGCAGATGTAGTGAAAAATGCCATCCTGGGCGCGGCGGAGGAGACCAACGCGGCCTTCGAGCAGATGCCTATGACCTGGGGACAGGTTTGGACTTTGATGCAGAATGTTGCCATCCGGGCGCTGAATCCGGTGCTGAGCGGGATCAACTTCCTAGCAAACAACATCGAGACGGTTGGGCCGATCGTGTTGGGCCTGGGCGCGGCCTTTGCTGTCTTTATGGTGGCCGCCAACTGGACCAATATCTGCACAGCGGCAACCACTGGACTGGCCAGCGCACAAGCAGCATTAGGCGCAGTGATGGCAACAGTCTGGGGGCCTCCGCTCATCGCAATTATCTTGATTATTACGGCTATTTATGCTGTGGTTGGAGCAATTAATCAAGCTACTGGAGCAAGTATTTCCGCAACGGGAGTAATTGTTGGGACAGTTTTCTCCGCTCTTGCGTTTGTGGCAAATCTGTTTATCGCTGCTGTCAACATGGTGATCGGCGTATTCGTCACACTTCAAAATGTTGTGGCAGACATTGCAAATTTTGTCGGGAATGTGTTTATCGACCCTGCAAACGCGGTTGTACGGCTTTTTTCCGGGATTGCCGATACATGCCTCGGGGTCCTGGAGACCATCGCCGGGGCCATTGATACCGTGTTCGGTTCTAACTTGGCCGGAGCTGTAGCCGGATGGCGAAGCGATTTAAGCAGTTGGGTCGACAACGCATATGGAGAACAGGCCGTCACAATCCTGGAAAAGGTTAATTTGCAGGAGTCTTTAATTGACCGGTTGAACTATGGAGACGCGTTTGACTTTGGATATAACCTGGGTGAAAACTTCAATCCCCTAGGCGCTCTGTCCGAACTCGGTTCCGGGTGGGACAACAACCAAATGTACAATGTCCCCACCTACGACCAGGTGGCCGGGGCCACAGATCAGCTCTCCGGCATCAACTCCAGCGTCAAGGGCATTGAGAAGGCTGTGGACATGTCCGACGAGGATATCAAGGCCCTGGTGGACGTGGCGGAGCGGCGGTATGTGAATCAGGTCAATTTGACCAGCCAGACCCCGGTGATTACTGTCAACGGGGCCAACACGGGCCGGACGGCCCAGGACCGCCGGGCGCTGGCGGAAGCCATCCAGCGCATTCTGCTGGAGGAATCCGCGTCCGGCTCAGTGAGGAGCACATCTATGGCATACTGATGGGAGGCGGAGCATGTCTGTCAACAATTTTGGACTGTTTTTTACCCGGGACTCGACGGTAATCCGCCTTCCAGTCAACCCGGAAAAACTGCCGGTGGCCCGGGACAACGACAACGGGTCGTTCAATGTGCTGGGCATCGGCCCCATTATGCAGGCCCGGATTCCCAAGCAGAAAGTGGTCACCATTTCCAGCTTCTTTCCCGGCCGCCCCTTCACCGGCGCGCTGACCGCTGGCAATTTCCAGCACCCGGAGTTCTACATTCAATTCTTCGAGTCGGCCATGACTGACCGGGTCCCCATCCTGTACACGCCGGTGCGCTACTACGAAAACGGAGAGCCGTTCATGACCGGAGACGCGGGGTTTCAGGCGCTGGTCACTTCTTTCAAGACGGAGGAACGCGGCGGGGAGACCGGGGACTTTTACTATGACCTGGAGCTGATGGAGTACCGGGACTATTCCCCCCAGACCATCCAGATCCAGCAGGCGGCCACGGCCACGGAACCGGCGGTGGTGACCGCAGAACCCGCCCGGGACATCCCGGCGGGGGAGATCACCGTGGGCGCCGCCTGCATCGCCAACGGGCCTTACTACGCCTCCTCCTACGGGGATGAGCCCCACGGCAACGGGAACGGCCGCCGGGCGGTGGTCTCCCGCATCGTGGATGGGGCCCGCCCATGCCCTGTCCACATCAGAAGTGAGGCAGGCGGGGCCCTGGGGTGGGCCTCCAAAGACTCCTTGCAGGTGGTGACAGCATGACGACCGAGCTTCTTATCCAGGAAAAGCGGACCGGCCGCATTTGGGAAGTCTCCAACTGCGTGCAGACCGCCAGCTGGTCCACGGAGCGCACCGGCTCCCCGGGGAAGTTCACCTTCACCATCAACGCAAACGGCGGCGTCTCCTTTGTGGAGGGCGACGTGGTACGGTTCTCCGTAGACGGACAGCTTCAGTTTTACGGCTGGGTGTTCACCAAGAGCAAGGACCGGTATGGGATCATCGACGTGACCTGCTACGACCGGCTGCGGTATTTCAAGGCAAATGCCTCCTACGCTTTCTACGCTCAGACCGCCGGAGACATGCTCCGGCAGATCGCGGCGGACCTGCAAGTGGATGTGGGGGCGGTAGCGGATACCGGGTACGCCATTCCCTCCTTCATCAAGGAGGATGAGAGCTGCTTGGATATGATCGGCGAAGCGGTGCAGCAGACCCTGCTGAACACCGGGAACATCTTTGTCTTTTACGACGACGGGAACGGCGTGGCCCTCCAGCGGCCGGAGGATATGCTCTCCAATGTGATGATCGGAGAAAAATCCTACCTGCTGGACTACACCTACAAGACGGACATCGACGAGCAGACCTATAACTCCATCAAACTGGCCCGGCCCAACGAGGAAACCGGCCGGGCGGATGTGGTGCTGGTAGAGGACTCCGCCAACATCCAGCAGTGGGGGCTGCTCCAGCTCTACCAGAAGGTAGACGAGGGCTTGAACACGGCCCAAATGCAGGCCCGCGGGCTGGCCTCCCTGGCGTATTACAACCGGCGGATGCGGACGGTGGAGGTCAACGCCCTGGGCGTACCCGGCCTGCGTGCCGGGCAGATGGTGCTGATGCAGGTCCCTGGGCTGGGGGACATCAACCTGGACCAGTATGTGCTGCTGGACAGTGTGTCACACACCTGGGAGAACGACCAGCACACCATGAAATTTACCACGGCCCCGATCTGAGAGGCGGCAAGCATGAATTTATCCGAAACCCTGTACATGATGATGCAGCAGAATCAGCGGGCCGGGCAGCCTACCGACCTGCGGACTGGAACCGTGACCAGCACGGACCCGCTGGAGATCTCCATCAACACGGCCATGGCCCCCTTGCGGCGGGAGGTTCTGCTGCTGACCGAGAGCGTGGTGGAGAAGAAGATCCCGGTGCTCACCCACGTCCACGACACCTCCGGGTTTGCCCACACCCACCAGATCTCCACCCTGAGCCACAGCCACCAGTACTCCGGAGGTACGACCCAGAGCGCCCTCACCAGCTCCTACACCACCCAGGAGAGTTTGTCCCAGGACACATTCACATCGGATCAGCGGCTTTCGGAGATCGCTTGTTACGAGAACGGTCAGCCCCTCCCTGCGGAGGGCGGCTATATCATCCTGAACCGGGCGCTGGCCGTGGGGGACCGGGTCCTGCTGCTCCGGGTCCAGAACGGGCAGAGGTACATTGTCCTGTCCCGTGTGTTTGAATAGGAGGCAGTATGGCAGTATTACCCACCGGGAATCTCCCGGACGTGACCTTTCAGCAGCAGCCGGGGCGCACCTGGTACATCGACAAAACCACCAACCGCATCCGGGGGGAGTGCAACGACTGGTTAGCGGTCCGCCAGGCGGTGGAGATCATCCTAAACGTGGAGCGCTTCCGCTGGCAGATATACCGGCCATACTCCGGGATGCAGTGGAACGGCCTCATCGGCCAGGACCCGGGCTATGTTGCCGCAGAGCTCCAGCGGCGCATCCAGGACGCGCTGCGCATGGATGACCGGGTGCAGGGGATCTCTGATTTCTCCTACACTGTCTCAGGCGATGTGCTGACCGCCTCCCTCACCGTCAATACGGTATATGGGGAGGTGGAGTCCGGCGTGGAGGTGACTTTGACTTGATCGATTTCAGTTCATATACCTATCAAAACCTTCTCTCTGACATGCTGGCCCGGGTGCCGGATACCTACGACAAGCGGGACACCAGCCCCGTCCCCACGGCTCTGGGGCCGGCGGCGTGGGCCCTGGAGGGATTCTATCTCGCGCTCAACCAGGTCCAGCATCAGGCGTTTATTCAGACCTCCGCCGGCCAGAGCCTGGACTATCTGGCCGTTATCGGCGGTCTGACCCGGTATCCATCCTCCGCGGCGGTGCGACTTGGGGTATTCAATACCTCCGTTCCCATCGGTTCTCGATTCTCCACCATCAACGGAACGGAGAGTATCAACTTCGTGGTCACAGCGGCCACGGAGACCGCCAATCAGTACCAGCTGACGGCGGAGACCCCGGGCACCATCGGGAACGAGTACACTGGGCCGATTTTGCCTATCACTACTATACCCGGCCTGACGTCGGCGCAGATCACCGATATCCTGGTCCCCGGCGACGACACGGAGACTGACGAGGAGCTGCGGCAGCGGCTCATCACTGCCCTGAACGAGCGGCCCTTCGGCGGGAATATCGCGTCCTACCGGGAGTATGTGCTGGCCATCGACGGCGTGGGCGCGGTGCAGGTGTATCCCACCTGGAACGGGGGCGGCACGGTGAAGCTGTCTGTTCTGGGGGCGGACTTCCTTCCGGGCTCCGCAGAGCTGGTGGAGAACGTGCAAAACGCCGTGGACCCGCCTCCCAATCAGGGGCTCGGGCTTGGCACAGCGCCCATCGGCGCAAAGGTGACCGCCACGGCCCCCACGGAGCTGACGGTCAACGTCTCCGCCACGGTCACCCTCTCCCCTGGCTCATCCACGGAGCAGGTTCAGCCGCTGGTGGAGGCCGCCCTGGAAGCCTACCTGCTCACGGTCCGGCAGAGCTGGGCCACAAACGTCAGCGACGCCGGCGTGGAGTACGCGGCAGACGTGTACGTCTCCCGGGTGCTGGCAGCCACGGTAAGCGTGACCGGCGTGGTCAATGTAACAGATGTGGAGCTCAACGGCGGCACGGCAGACCTGATTTTGACAGAAACCGGTACCACACAGCAGGTGCCGGTGCTGGGGACGGTGACGCTGAATGAGTCTTGATCTTGACCGGGACCTTCTGTCCCTGCTCCCGCACTGGTACCGGGAGATTCTGGACTACCAGGAAATCTGCCAGACAGAGGAGGCGCAGCTGGACGCGCTGGCGGCGGAGATCACCGGCGTGGCGGACAATTTCTTCTTCCAGACCATGGACGCGGCGGCGGTCTCCCAGTGGGAGCAGATCTTCGGGATCGTGCCCAATCTCTCCACAGAGGACTTGTCCTTCCGGCGGGCCCGCCTGCTCAACCGCATCTCTACCCGCCCGCCGTATACGCTGGGCTTCCTGTATCAAAAGCTGGACGAGCTGATCGGCCCGGGGGCCTGGCAGGTCACGATTGACTATCCCAACTATACCCTGTATGTGGAGTCCTCCGCCCAAAACCAGCAGTACGCCACCGAGGTGGCATACACCATTGGGCACATCAAGCCGGCCCACATCGTCTACATCAACCGGCCATTCCTTCAGGAGGGACTCTTCCTGTCCGAGACAGTAGAGTATTCCGGTCTGGCCTACAACTATAAACTCGGGCAGTGGCCGCTTGGACTCCGGCCATTCGTCACCGCCCTGGAAGGAGATGTTGTCAAAATGCCGTCCGTCAAATCCATTCAGAGTGCGCTGCTGACCGGTGCTGCTAACTTTGTGTCCTCGGACATCGCTCAGGCCCGGGTCAATGGCTCGGTTCTGATCTCCTCGCTGTCCAAGACTGTGGACGGGGCAACTTGCACCGTGACCTACCCGGTCACCGCAGCTCAGGCCAGCGAAATCACCCAAGTGGAACTGCTTGGCGCTGATAACACGGTCCTGACCAGTTCCCAGGTCTATGTCCCAGTGTCGGACTCCATCGTCATGAAGCACAGTATTCCTGTTTCTGAGGGGGTGAATCAGAATGTCTAATCCGATCACTGTTGAACTGCCTGCCGATCTGCCTACCGACTGGCAGCAGTATCAGGTCGTATCACCCAACGGGACCGAAGCCGGGCTCGACGAACAGCACGGCTATAACTACCTGATGGAGCAAGTGAATAATGCTCAGACCGCCGCCAAGGAGTGTGGAGAAGCACTGGGCGACACCGTCCCCGCCTCCCGCGAGATCAACGGGCATCCCCTGACGGACGACGTGACCCTGACCGGCGCGGACATCAATGTAAGCGGATCTGACAGCACACCGATAAGTACAGCTTTGTCGAATAAGGCGGGCGGGGCGGACCACAAGATTAAGACCTATACCGACTATGGAGATATTGGGCTGTCAGGGACCGAGATCACGGTTGCGCAGATTTTTGCGGCCCTGCCTATTGGCAGTGCGCTGTACACAAATAACTCGCTTACGTCCTGCCTCGGTGCAGATTTCCGGCCATCAAACGGCATATATGGGTTACTATTGGCACGAAAAATTACTGATAACTCTATGCTGTTGGAGTGGCATAGCCCGCTGAATTATGACGGGACAATTGCTGGAGATTATACAAGCGCCTACCGATCACTCAGCACTACTCCTTGGTCCGGCTGGGCGCAGGTAGCCACGGCAGAGCCGCCGCAGGAGTACAATCTCACGACCACAAATGGCCGGATTACTTATTCCAAAGATCAGTTTGAGCGGGTGTATCTGTATATCCATCTCACAGGGATCACCATCGAGGAAAATAAGATCATCGGGACTCTGCCTGTTGGATATAGGCCGTCCTACCTGGTGAGCACGCTGGCCAGAATCGGAGGATCGTTCGGCACAATAGATATATCGACAGCCGGTGCCATCACATTGCGCAACACAGACGATTCAACCGAGAGCGGCGGTATTTTTGCATCGGCATCTTTCTTGGCGGCCTAAGACGCAGCTATAAAAGTAAAGGGTGATATTTCCAACTCTCGTAGATTTGTCTCGACGCGATACATCATAAAAGTGCCGTTATTGTTAATATCCACGTAACCCGGAGATATAACTCCGGTCGTGGATACAGCCAATACTGGGAGCTTCAGTCTGGATACAGGGCGATAGCCTACAGGTAACGTGGCCAACAATGTCCCATCGCTGGATGCCGTATTTTCGGATTTAATTGTACAGATAACAGTTACAACCTTGTCCTCTGTTTTAAAGTATTTCGACCTGCATCCATCAATATTGGACCACCCAGCCGCAATGGGTAAATCATACTCCGCAGGGGCGGTTTTGTCCGCCTTATTCGACTAAGGCGCATTTGAAAGGAGTTGAAGTCCTTGGATTATAAGCATTCCTGCGTTATTGACGCACAAAATCTCTATAAAACCTTTGTACTGGTACTCCTTGCGGAAAATGAGGAGGGCCAGCAGGAGGAGAAAATCCAGTATTACACCCTCCAGGACGGCGAGCAGCTGGTGGATACGGCCCCACCCGTCATGCGGCCCTACGCCGGAGCGGCTGGATTTATCAGCCCCAAATGGGATGCTGATGCCGCCGCCTGGGTCGAGGCCGCCAGCGCGGAGGAGATCGCCGCGTGGGAGGCGGAGCACCCGGCCCCGGAGGCACCGGCCCCGGAGGTGCCGGAGCCGGAACCCGAACCGGAGCCGTCGGGGGACAGTGCCACCAAGGCGGATGTACAAGCCGTGTGGGATCAGATGGCAGCGGCCATTCGGGAAGGAGTTGACAGCGTATGACCAGCAAGGAGTATGTGCTTGACACTTTGCGGAGGGCAGGATGGTCTGCGGCTCAGGATATCCAGGCCCACGCTCCAGACATGACCGGGACGGAGCTGTACGCCCAAGAGGACTACATCCCGGATTTTCAGGCGGCCAAGGCGGCCAAGAATATGCTGGAGCGGTCCCCGGGCTTTGTTTGCCGGTCCACTGCCGGGCGGGTGGTGCGGCTCCTCCAGGTCTATGATTCTACCGTCTATACACAAGAACCGGAGGACTTGCCCGCTCAGTGGGGCTTTGTCTGGTCCACGGACCCGGCCAAAGCGCTGCCGTTTATCGCCATGAGCACGTCGCCGTATGATACCGGCGAGTGCTGCACCTATGAGGGGCACGTCTGGCGGAGCGGCCAGGACGGCAATGTTTGGGCTCCTGGCACGGCCAACGTCAAGTGGGAGGACCTGGGGGAGGTGAGCGGCTGATGGATTGGACGACCCTGGCGGTGGCTGGGATGTCCCTGATCGGCACCCTGGCGGGGACCTTTGGGGGCATCCTGGTCTCCAACAAGCTGACCACCTACCGTATCGAGCAGCTGGAGAAGCGGGTGGCGGTACATAACGGCGTGATCGAGCGCACCTATAAGCTGGAAGGCCAGATGACCGAGGTGCAGCACGACATCCGGGACCTGAAGGCGGAAAGACCATGAAACGACTGTTGGAGCGTATCCGAGCTGTCCCCCACCTGTTTGCCAAAGTGACAGTGATCTACTGCATTGCCTTTGCCAGCGGAGCCAGCCTGTGGTCGCTGCGAATCCTGTCCCATACTGGGCACGACCCTGCGGCCCTACTGGGCATCATTTTGGGGTTCTTCGGCGGGGAATTACTTCTGCTGTGCCTGAAAACCATACTGAAGAAAGGAGACTCGAACAATGTCTGAAACCATTTTGAAGCGTCTGGGGGCGCTGTTGTCGGTCAAATCCATTGTGACTCTGGTCCTGACGGTGGTATTTGCCTATCTGGCCATCACCGGACAGATCGCCCAGGACTTTATGACCATCTACGCGGTGATCATCGCCTTCTACTTCGGAACTCAGAGCCAGAAGCTCCAGGACACCATTGACGGGGGCGGTGCTGAATGACATTCAAGCAGGCCCATACAGGAAATTACCAGAAAGGCCGCACTCAGCCCGTGGAGTACATCGTGGTCCACTACACCGCCAACACCGGCGATACTGCCCAAAACAACTTGGACTACTTTGCCCGTACCAAGACCGGCACCTCGGCCCATTACTTTGTGGATGAAAACGAGGTTTGCCAGTCCGTCCAGGATACGGACACCGCCTGGCACTGTGGGTCTAAGAATCCCGTGCATCCATACTGTCGGAACGCCAATTCCATCGGCATTGAGATGTGCAACAGCGTTGGAGGTGTCCCAGAGGCCGTGAGAGCCCGAACAGCGGCTTTTGTGCGTCAGAAGATGAAAGAGTATGGCATTGATTCCAGCCACGTCCTGCGGCACTACGACGTGACAGGAAAGCGGTGCCCGGCCCCCTGGGTGGACAATCCGGCGGAGTGGATGGAATTCAAATCTATGTTGGAGGTGGAAGAAGTGACTCAGGAACAGTTTAACCAGATGGCGGAAGTCTGGATGGCGCAGAGGGGCGCTCAGGCACTCACCGAGGATTGGCAGCGGGAGGGCCTGGCGCGGGCCATGTCCGCCGGGATCACCGACGGCTCCCGGCCCCTGGCCCCCTGCACCCGGCTGGAGGCGGCCATGATGGCGGCCGCGGCGAAGGATTAAAATTTCACATTGCCAGGAAGAGGGGGCTGCCCAATGGGCGGCGCTGACCGAGAAGTGAAGCCGCTTTCTGTAGCTGTCTTTGTATCTTTTTGTATCTGTTTTCCGGCACAAAACAGCAGATACAGCAGCCAGATAATACCAGTTTTTGACCCTGTTTTTGAGCAAAGAAAAACCCTAGAACCGTTGAGGCTCTAGGGTTTTCTCTTGGTGACCCAGCGGAGATTCGAACTCCGGACACCCTGCTTAAAAGGCAGGTGCTCTGCCAACTGAGCTACTGGGTCATATAAAATTGGCAGGGATGGCTGGACTCGAACCAGCGAGTGAGGGAGTCAAAGTCCCTTGCCTTACCACTTGGCTACACCCCTATCTCGCAAGGGAAAAATGGCGAGGGCCGGAGCCGAAGCTCCGGCCCTTCCGCCTTGTGTGGGGTGGGTAAAGGGACTCGAACCCTCGACACCCGGAACCACAATCCGGTGCTCTAACCAACTGAGCTACACCCACCATATCTGACTGTCCATGAGGGAAACCAGCGGCAGCCACACAGAAAAAAGTGGCACGCCTGAAGGGATTCGAACCCCTGACCCACTGCTTAGAAGGCAGTTGCTCTATCCACCTGAGCTACAGGCGCGTATGGAGCGGGTGATGGGAATCGAACCCACGCGACCAGCTTGGAAGGCTGGGATTCTACCATTGAACTACACCCGCATGGATGGCTTGTTCCTCTCACGTCAGCCATGAAATAATACCACATTTTACAGGGAGTTGTCAATCCCTTTTTTCACATTTTCTATTTTGGCCGCCCCTGAAATAGGGGCGGCCATGAAAAGCCTATCAGGCGCTCTCCTGCTCCTCAGTATCGTCGGGCAGCTTACGGACCAGGACGGAGCGAATCCGGTGGTCCTCCACCTTCTCCGCCTGGAGCTCCAGGCCGTGGACCTGGACCAGGGGGCGGCTGCCGTCCTCGGGGATGGTGCGCAGGCAGCTGAGCAGCATGCCGCCCACCGTGTCATAGTCCTCGTCCTCGGGCAGCTCCATATCCAGCTCCTCGGCCAGATCCTCTACGCTGAGGGAGCCGCTCACCCGCCACAGGTTTTCGCCCAGCTGTTCCAGCTCCTGGGGCTCGGCGGGGTCGAACTCGTCGTAGATGTTGCCCACGATCTCCTCCAGCAGGTCCTCCACCGTGATGACGCCGGCCAGCTCGCCGTACTCGTCCAGCACCACGGCCAGATGGATCTTCTTGATCTGCATATCCCGCAGCAGGTCGTCGGCGGACAGGCTCTCCGGCACCAGATAGGCCGGGCGCATCAGATCCCGCACAGATTTGGTCCCGTCGGAGACCCAATCCACCAGGAAGTCTCGGGTGTTGAGCACGCCCAGAATGTCGCTCTCATCCTCCCCGTACACCGGGAAGCGGGACAGGCCGGTGGAGCGGATGGTGTCCAGAACCTCCTCCCGGGTGGCGTCCACGGAGATGGACTCCACGTCCGCCGCGTGGGTCATCACATCGCTGACGGTCTGGTCCGAGAAGTCGAACACGTTGTGCAACAGCTCCTTCTCGTCCTCATTGATAGAGCCGCTCTCGTTGCCCAGGTCGATCATCATGCGGATCTCATCCTCTGTGACCTGCTCCTCCTCCACATCGGTCCGCATGCGCAGCAGGCGGAGCACCCCGTTGGTGGACAGGGACAGCAGCTTTACCACCGGCTTGGCGATGGTGGCGATGGCAGAGACCACGCGGCAGGACAGCCGGGCCATCTCCATAGACTTCTGCATGGCGATCCGCTTGGGGACCAGCTCGCCGAATACCAGGGTGAAATAGGACAGGATGATGGTTACCACCACCAGAGAGATGGTGTCCAGCACCGACGCGGGAATGCCCACCCCCAGGCTCAGGAGCCAGGCGGTTAAGTACTCGGCGAAGGCGTCCCCGGCGAAGGCGGCGCCCAGGAAGCCCGACAGAGTGATGGCAATTTGGATGGTGGATAAAAAGCTGGAGCTGTCCTCCACCATGTGCAGCAGTTTGGGCGCCAGCTTGTCGCCCTCTTCTTCCAGTTTTCGCAGTTTATTGGCGTTCAGCGAGATCACCGCGATCTCCGTCGCGGCGAAAAATGCATTGATCAAGATCAGAATGATCTGGACCAGCAGCTGAAACACAATGGTTTGCACGGTACTCGTTCCTCCTAATAAAATCCGTTACCTGAAAAAAAGCGCAAAAAAGCACGGCCTGCCCCGGCCGGATCGGTCGGGCAGACTATGCTTTTTCAAAACAGTTCTATTGTCTCCAGCAGTCGTTTCGTCGCTGTCGGAATCCATAAAACAGGCGTCTCCTTCTCAAGCGGCGGGACCCTTCCCGCCTTCTTCCATACGGCACTTTGCAGCCGCTTTCCTATAACTATACCTGTGATCCAGCCTTCTGTCAAGATGTAATTTTATTCCTTAACACAACATTGACAGAAATCCTGCATTTCAGAGCCTCACTCCAGGGGGGCGTCACAGAAGCCGCAGCAGTCCGCGCCGCCGATCTTTTTGATCAGGGGGGGCAGGTAGCGCTCCATCTGGGTGATGCAGCGGGGGTTGCGGCAGATGGGCTTGGTGCCGATCTCCACCGGAGCGGGGTGCTCGTCCCGGGGCTGGAGGGCCAGATGCTCCAGCAGGGCCATGCGGGCGAACATGCCGTAACGGGCCTGTTGGAAGTACACCGCCCGGGGGTCGTCGTCCACGTCCACGGCGATCTCATCCACCCGGGGCAGGGGGTGCATCACCAGCATGTCCTTCTTGGCCCGCTCCAGCTTCCGGCGGGTGAGCACATAGATGCCCTTGTTCCGCTC
>NBJMC04203__coassemble_325_pt1 | contig 31203 bp, 27 predicted proteins | sample NBJMC04203__metabat2_low_PE_021 | metagenome-assembled genome bin NBJMC04203 | reverse complement strand
ACAAATTTTGTTCCGATGACCTGCACCACCTCGCTGCGGGTGAGGGGGGCCAGGGCCTCCGCCGCCTCCCGGGCGGACATGAGGGAATTCTCCAGCACCTTGCCCTTGATGAGCTCCCGGGCCTCCAAAGCGTCGTCGGCCTGCTTCACCAGGTTGTCCCCGATGCCGTCCTTGCCCACAATCAGAATGGTGTCGATGCTGTTGGCCAGGCCCCGCAGCTGGGCGCGCTGTTTGCTTGTCAGTTCTTCCATAATAATTTCTAACTCCTGTAATTTAGTGTGTCGGGCGCCGCCCCATTCTTAATTCTTAATTCTTAATTCTTAACTCCTATCTTCCCCGAGGTACTCCTCCAGCTTGACCTGGAAAGCCTCCAGAGCCTTGCCCCGGTGGGAGATGGCGTTCTTCTCCTCGGGAGAGAGCTGGGCGAAGGTCTTTTTCAGGCTGGGGATGAAGAACACCGGGTCGTACCCGAAGCCGCCCTCCCCCATGGGGGCGAAGGCGATGGTGCCGGGGCACTCCCCCCGGGCGGAGAGCACGTCCCCGTTGGGGAAGCAGCAGGTGATGACGGACACGAACTTGGCCGTCCGCGGGGTCTGCCCCCGCATGTTCTCCAGCAGCAGGCGGTAGCGGCCGGCGTCGTCCAGCCCCTCCCCGCCGTAGCGGGCGGAGTACACCCCGGGCGCTCCGTTGAGGGCGTCCACGCACAGCCCGGAGTCGTCGGCAATAGCGGGCATGCCGCTGGCCTCCATGACGGCCCTGGCCTTCAGCAGGGAGTTCTCCTCGAAGGTGGCGCCGGTCTCCTCCACCTCCACGTCCACCCCGGCCTCCGCTTCGGAGCAGACCTGAATCCCCAGGTGGGACAGGATCTCATTCATCTCCACGAGCTTTTTCTGATTTTTGCTGGCCAGTACCAGTTTCATTCCGCAGCGCTCCCTTCTCGTGCCTCCGCCAGGCGGTCCAGCCGGCGGTTGCGGCAGGTTAAAACGATGTCGGTGCTCACCATCAGCACATCCAGGATGTAGACCGCCAGCACATAGGTGACGTTTCCGCCGATAAATTTCCCCGCGATGCCGAAGAGATAGCCCACCACCACGCAGATTTCAAACTGGAGGCTCTTTCCCTTGGCGGTCCGGGATTTCAGGGATTTGGCGATGTTGAAGGGCCAGGAAATCCCAAAACAAATCAGCATGATCGCTTCAAATGCCTGAGCCACGACTCCCTCTCCCCCTTCTTCTTACTCCAATACGCTCTTCTGGATGGTCTGGAGCTCCTGAATGCCTTTGGCACACAGCTCCACCAGCTTCTGCTGCTCGGCCAGGGTGAAGGGGCGGCCCTCGCCGGTGCCCTGGATCTCGATGAGGCGGCCCCGGTCGTCCATGACGCAGTTCAGATCCACCATGGCGGAGGAGTCCTCCTCATAGCACAGGTCCAGCATGGGCACGTCGTCCACCACGCCGGCGGAGACGGCGGCCACCATCCCGCTCACCGGCCAGGCGTTCAGCTGCCCGGCCTTCTGCATCTTCTGAAAGGCCAGGATCATGGCCACATAGCCCCCGGTGATGGAGGCGGTGCGGGTGCCCCCGTCCCCCTGGAGCACGTCGCAGTCGATGGTCACGTTCCAGGGGCCCAGCTTCTTCCGGTCCACCACGGAGCGCAGGGCCCGGCCGATGAGCCGCTGGATCTCGGCGGAGCGGCCGCTGAGCTTCAGCTTGGAGATGTCCCGGCGGGACCGCTCCCGGTTGGCCCGGGGGAGCATGGAGTACTCGGCGGTGACCCAGCCCTCCCCCTCGGGGACGTGGCGGGGCGGCCGGTCCTCCACGCTGGCGGTACACAGCACGTGGGTATTGCCGCAGCGGATCAGGCAGGAGCCCTCCGCAAACTTGTTTACATTGGGAATGATCTCCACCGGCCGAAGCTGGTCGTTGGCTCTTCCGTCCATACGTGGCATGGCAAAAACTTCCTCTCTCGATTTGATTTTTCTTATTGTACCACAGGTTCCACCGGAAATGTTTGGATAGTATGTGAATTGACCCTTTAAATTTTTCTTAACTTAGTCAAAGGCCGCCATCAGAAGATATTCAGCAGCACGTTGATGACCAGCAATGCCGCGGTCATGCCAAAGCCTCTGAGATTGTCTTTCCGCTGTGCCTCCGGCACATCGCCCCAAAACTTGAAATACTTGAGTTTCATGGTCCCGGACTGAAACCGGGTCCACAGCCAAATGACTACCCAGGCCACCAACAGCCCGAACCAAAGATTTTCCTGCGTCACGTTGTGTCTCCTCTCATTTTCCATTGATTGATCTTCCAGGCGGCCAGGAGGCGGCGTGCGGCCTCCTCACAATTCTTCCTCCCTGGGCGCGGAATCGAACTACTCCCGTCCCCGGCAAATTGTCCATTGTCCATTGTCCATTGTCCATTCAAATAAGCGCTTCCGCAAACTCCATGGCATCAAAGGGTTTCAGGTCGTCCACGCCCAAACAAACTTCGTTTGTTTGGGGGCCCATTTTATTCAAATCCTCGGGCGGAATGAATCCGCCCTGCGGCAAGGTTTTGCCTTCGGCAAAACGCTTGGACGGCGCAAGCGCCGGGCCGCCTGCGGCGGCTGAGGGCGTGGACGACTTGCTTTTCAACATATTCTGTTAAATCAGGGCCTCCGCGAACTCCATGGCATCGAAGGGCTTTAAATCGTCCACGCCCTCGCCCACGCCGGCGTATTTGACAGGCACGCCCAACTCCTTGGCGATGGCGATGGCGATGCCCCCCTTGGCGGTGCCGTCCAGCTTGGTGAGGACGATGCCGGTGATGCCGGCGGCCTCTTTGAACTGCTTGGCCTGGATGAGGCCGTTCTGCCCCGTGGTGGCGTCCAGCACCAGCAGGGTCTCCCGGGCGCAGCCGGGCAGCTCCCGGTCGATGACCCGGGAAATTTTATTGAGCTCGTTCATCAGGTTCTGCTTGTTGTGGAGGCGGCCGGCGGTGTCCACCAGCATCACGTCGGTGTTCCGGGCCTTGGCGGCGGTGGCCGCGTCAAAGACCACGGCGGCGGGGTCCGCCCCCTCGTGCTGCTTGACGATCTCCACTCCGGCCCGCTCCGCCCAGATGGTGAGCTGGTCGGCGGCGGCGGCCCGGAAGGTGTCGGCGGCGCAGAAGAGGACTTTCTTCCGCTCCCGGCGCAGCTGATAGCCGATCTTGCCGATGGTGGTGGTCTTGCCCACCCCGTTCACCCCGATGAACAGCACCACCGAGGGCCGGGTGGACAGGTCCAGCGCCGGGTCCCCCGCGTTCAGGGCGTCAGCCACACACCGGCACATGCAGGCGCGGGCCTCCTCTATCGTCTTGATGCGCTCGTCCTTCACCCGGCGGCGCAGCTCCTCCACCAGCTCCAGGGTGGTGTCCATCCCCGTGTCCGCCAGGATCAGGGACTCCTCCAGTTCGTCGTAGAAGTCGTCGGTGAGCTCCGAGCCGAAGCTGGAAAAAATGTTGATCTTTTTCAGTTTGTCAAAAAAGCCCATGGTCTCGTTCCTTCCTCAAAAAATGGTGTTCTCTGTGCCGCACACCGGGCACTTGGGATAGTCGCAGTCGTAGCGCACGCCGCAGTTTGGACAGGTCACCTGGGCCAGGTCTCCCGCCGGACCCTCGTCCTGCTCCTCAAAGGCGTCCCCCTTGAAAAACTCCAGCTTTCCGCAGCCGGTGCACTGGAGGATGGCCACATCCAGGGCTCCGGCCAGGAGATTGCCCCAGTCCCCGGTGAACAGCCCGGTCTTGCCCAGCTGGAGGTGCTCCCGTCTCAAAAAAACCATATCCTGGCCGCAGCGCAGACAGCTCAGCTTTTTCTCCATGTGATCTCCCTCCTATACCTCAATCTGCTCCCTATATTCAGCTTTTTAAAAAGCCTATATCAGTCGCTTTCTTTCTTCCAGTCGATCTTCGCGCCGCAATTTGAGCAGTATTCCCCAGGATATTTTCCCAGCCAAGTACCGCACTTGGGGCAGCGAAGCAGAAGCACGTCCATCACAAGGCCGACCACAATCAGGAATACCCCAGCGCCCCCCCAAAATTGTCCATGTCGTATAATCGCCAACAGAAGTCCTACCCCTATCACTGCAATGATCAAATATTGTCTTTTCCGCAATGGCATAGTGCTCACTCCTCTACGCCTCAACCTGCTCCCCGCAGTAGGGACAGAACTGGCCCCACTGGAAGGAGGAGGGCAGGCCCTCGCCGCAGAAGGGACAGAAGCTGGGGGCGGGCTGGGAGGAGCCGGCATCCTCCGGCATGGAAGAAGCCCCCGGCTCCTGAACCGGCTGGCTTCCGTCTCCGTCCACCTGGGCGCTCTGGCTGGAGGAGACGCCGCCATGCTGGGCGCTTACCATCCCCAGCCCGGCAAATACCGCCTGCACCCCGATTACACAGACGATCAGCAGGGCAACCATCCCCACAACGGATAAAATCGCGCGCTTTCTCTTGTCATTCATGGCTGTCTCTCCCGTTCTTCCTGGTAATACTCGTCCTGTGTCCATCGGGCGGGGTTTTGGTCGATGTAGGTCCAGTGGGTCAAAAAATCGTTGTCGCCCCGGATGATGTGGTCGTGGTAGCCGGATTGCCAAAGCTTTGCCCCAGGTTGTCCAATCATCCCATTCCACCGCCGCGTTGTCAATGATTTCAACGTCCCCAGAACCTGCATCAACGTAGGGCGGGGGCTTGCCCCCGCCGTATCTTCTTGCAGGCAGATCAATGCATGAATATGATTGGGCATGATCACATATTTTTCTATCCAAACATACGGATATCGTACCATAAGGGCCGTCAATTCTTCTTCCACCAGCCTGCCGCATGCGGTGAGCCGGGGGGGCGGCGGGGGCAAGCCCCCGCCCTACCATTTCCGCCCCTACGACATGCGGCAGCACAATTTGCGACAAGATACACCTGCGATTTTGAGTGCAGCTGGTCACAAAATATATGCCATTCCGGCTGTAATCATAATTTTTCAGCCGCACATGCTTTCGCTTGGGATAATCCACATCCATCCCCGCCTCACCTGATATTCAGTTCTTTCTCCACGTCGTTCAGGTTGATGGTGAGCATGCGGGACACGCCCTGCTCCTTCGTCGACGCAAAGTTCACTCCGCTCCCAACGCCCTGGCGGGCATTGGTCGCTCCATTTCCTTGCGTCTCCTCTCCCCACCCGACCCGCTGCGCTGGGCTCGGGCGGGGGCCCCGCATGCAGGAGCAGGGATCGTCTTCTTTATCGAATATTCAGCTCTTTTTCCACATCATTGAGGTTAATGGTGAGCATGCGGGACACGCCCTGCTCCTGCATGGTCACGCCATACAAGACGTCGGCCTCCTCCATGGTGCCGCGGCGGTGGGTGATGACGATGAACTGGGTTTTATCCGACATGGAACGCATATACCGGGCGAAGCGGACCACGTTGTTGTCGTCCAGGGCGGCCTCGATCTCGTCCATGACCACGAAGGGGGTGGGGCGCACCTTCAAAATGGCGAAATACAGGGCGATGGCCACGAAGGCCTTCTCCCCGCCGGACAGGAGGGAGAGCACCTTCAGCGCCTTCCCGGGGGGCTGCACCTTGATCTCGATGCCGCAGTTGAGGATGTCATCCGGGTCCTCCAGCTCCAGGGCGGCCCGGCCGCCGCCGAAGAGCTCCTGGAAGGTCTGCTGGAACGCCTGATTGATGTTCTCAAACTCCCGGGCGAAGATGGTCTTCATCTCCCCGGTGATCTGGGCGATCACGTCCTCCAGCTCCTTCTTGGCGGTCTCCACGTCGTCCCGCTGGTCGGTGAGGTAGGTGTACCGCTCGTTGATCCGCTGGAACTCCTCGATGGCCCCCACGTTCACATTGCCCAGGGCGGAGATGTGCTTTTTCAGCTCGGCGATGCGGCGGCTGGCCTTGGGCGCCGACTCGATCTCCAAGCGCTGGAGCTTGGCCGCCTCGTGGGAGAGCTCGTAGGTCTCCCACAGCTTATCCAGCAGCTGCTTCTCCTCCAGGGAGGCAGCCACCTTCTTCTGCTCCAGGCGGGAGGCCTCTCCGCTGATGGCCAGCAGCTCCTTGTTCTTCTCCTGGCCCTCCCGGGTGGCCTTCACCCGCTCCCCCTCCAGGGACAGCTTCTCTTGGTTGAGCTGGGCGATGTTCTGGTTTTGTTCCTCGTTCTCCCGGCGCAGCTGGGCCAGGCGGGCCTCCTTCTCCCCGATCTCCCGGGTGAAGGCCTCGTTTTTCTCCTCATAGTCGCCGATGAGGGCCCGGCTCTGCTCCTGGTCCCCGGCGATGTCGCTGCGTAAACTCTCCAGCTCCTCCAGCCCTTTGCTGGTGGCCTCCCGCTCCGCCTCCAGGGCGGCCAGGGCGGCGTTCAGCTCGGAGAGCTCCTGGGTCAGCTTCAAGGACCGCTCCTGCAGGTCGCTCTGGCCCCTGGCCTTGCCCTCCGCCTCGCTCTTCAGGGCGGCGGCTTCCCCCTCCAGCTCCTGGATGCGTTCCCGGGCGGCCTGGGTGTCCTTCTCAATCTCCTGGGAGCGCTGTTTCAGCTGCTCCAGTTCGGCCCGCTGGCCCTCCTGTTGGCGCTCCAGGTCGGAGAGGACGCTTTTGCACAGGTTCTGTTCTCCCTGGGCCTTCAGAATGGCGTCCTCCCACTCTCGCAGCTGGCCCTGGGCGGTCTCCATCTCATAGGAGGCGGCCTCCGCCTCCCGGCTGGCGCTCTCCAGGTCCCGGGCCGCCTGGGCAAGCTGCTCCTTCAGCCCCTGGGCCTGGGTGTTCAGCCGCTCCAGCTCGTTGGCCCGGCTCAGGATACCCGCCGAGCGGCTGGCGGAGCCGCCGGTCATGGAGCCCCCGGGGTTGAGCACCTGGCCGTCCAGCGTGACGATGCGGAACTTATAGCCGTACTTCCGGGCGGCGGCGATGGCCGCGTCCAGGTCCTCCATCACCACCACCCGGCCCAGCAGGTTGGAGAACACATTCCGGTACCTGGGGTCGAACTTCACCAGCTGGTCGGCCACCCCCACAAAGCCGGGCTCCCGCTGGAGGCTGCCCGCCTCCCGCAGGTCGTAGGGCCGGATGGAGCTCAGGGGCAGGATGGTGGCCCGGCCCCCGTCCCGGCGCTTTAAATACTGGATGACGGCCTTGCCGTCCTCCTCCCGGTCCACCACGATGTTCTGCATGGCGCCCCCCAGGGCGGTCTCGATGGCCACGGTGTACAGGTCGGGCACGTGGATGAGCCCGGCCACCGGCCCGTGGATGTTCCGGAGGCTGCCCCGGTCGGCCTCCCCCATCACCAGCTTCACCGCCTTGGAGTAGCCCTCCCGGTCCTTCTCCATCTCGGTGAGCATTTTAATGCGGGAGGCCAGGGCGTTCTCATCCATCCGCAGGCGGGTGTGGCGCTCCTGGGCCTGGGCGGCCTTCTTTTTCCGGCTCTCCAGCCGCAGGGAGTAGCCGGAGATCACGTTCTGGACGCTGTCCCGCTCCTCCCGGGCCTGCTTCAGCTTCTTGTCCGCCTTCCCCAGGTCGGTGCGGGCAAGGTCCAGCCGCTCCTCCAGACCGCGCAGCTCCTGGCGCACCGCCTCGTCCCGGTCCAGCACCTCCTGGGCGGCGGCGGCCAGGGCGGAGAGGAGAGCCTTGGCCTGGTGGGCGTCGGCGGTCTTGGTGGCCTCCTGCCCCCGCAGGGCCTCCAGCTCCTGGGCCAGGGTGCCGGCCGTGCGTAAAGCCTCCTGGGCCTTCTGGTTCTGCTCCTCCGCCCGGCGGCGGGTGTCGGTCAGCTGCTTCTCGATCTCGCTCAGCCGGGCGGCGCGCTCGGCGATCTGTCCGGATAAACTGTCCTGGCGGCCCTCCCGCTGCTCCAGTTCCTCCCGGATGCGGGCGGTGTTCTCCAGGTTGTGCTGGATGCTGCTCTTGAGCACGGCCACCGACGACTCCAGCTCCCGGATGGTGGCCTCCCGGCTCTGGATGGCAAAGCGCAGCTGGTCGGCCTGGACCTCCTTGTCCCGCATCTGCTCGGAGAGCTTTTCCGCCTGGGCGAAGCGCTCCTCCACCGCCCGCTCGGCCTCCTCCTTCTGGCGGACGGCCTCTTTGTAGTCGGTCTCCAGCTTGATGTTGTTCACCCGGATGCGCTCCAGGGTGTCCAGCCACACGGAGATCTCCAGCCCCCGCAGCTCGTCCCGGAGCACCAAAAACTTCTTGGCCTTCTCGCTCTGCTCCCGGAGAGGCTCCACCTGGAACTCCAGCTCGGCGATCTTGTCGTTGATGCGCACCAGATTCTCGTCGGTGCGCTCCAGCTTCCGCTCGGCCTCCTCCTTCCGGTGGCGGTAGCGGGAGATGCCGGCGGCCTCCTCAAAGACCTCCCGGCGGTCGGAGGATTTCACCGACAGGATCTCGTCGATCTTGCCCTGGCCGATGATGGAGTAGCCCTCCCGGCCAAGGCCGGTGTCCATGAACAGCTCGTTGATGTCCTTGAGGCGGACCGAGCGGCGGTTGATGTAGTACTCGCTCTCCCCGGAGCGGTAGTACCGGCGGGTCACCATGACCTCGCTCTCCTCCAGGTCAAAGAGGTGGGTGGTGTTGTCCAGCACCAGGGAGACCTCCGCGTAGCCGGTCTGCTTGCGCTGGGCCGTGCCGCCGAAGATCACGTCCTCCATCTTGCCCCCCCGGAGGGTGCGGGTGGACTGCTCCCCCATCACCCAGCGGATGGCGTCGGAGATGTTGGACTTGCCCGAGCCGTTGGGGCCCACGATGGCGGTAATATCCTCGCCGAAGGTGAGCACCGTCTTGTCCGGGAAGGATTTAAACCCCTGGATCTCCAACGCTTTAAGGTACATAAGCACACCTCTCCCTTTTCCTGTCCTTGCAATTTCTCTCCCCCGGGGCGCGGCGGTCTCTCCCCTCCGCCCGCCCCGGTATTTCAGAAAGTATGAAGCATTTTATTGTACCACACCGCCCCTCCCTTTTCAAGGCGGCAGATGCCCTCCGGCCGCAGATGCGGGTCCGGCCGTCTTTCCCAGCAGAGAGCCCGGAGGACACAGCTGTCTCTCCGGGCTTTGGGAATCTCTGATTGGGATGCTCTTCTAATGACGGCGGAAGCGGGATTTATGCCCCGTCTCCCCTCTCCCCCCGCAGCAGCAGGAAAAACACCGCCAGCAGCGGCACACAGGCCAGCAGCGCCGTCCGCTGGGCCAGAAGCGGGCTCGCCAGGCCGCTGACCACCGCCCCCAGGATAAAGCAGGTAATCAGGCCGTAGTAGACCCTGATCTTGGGGGGCGCCTTGGGCTCCCGGCGGGACAGCCAGTGGAACAGGTTTTCCGTCCCGCTGCGCAGATTTCCGGTACACATGGTGGTGACGCAGCCGTACCCCTGGATGTTGCGGAAGGACTCCACCTGGAGGGCGCTGGCGAAGGAGATGATAATGTTGGCCAGCGGGTCCAGCGGTCCCACGGGGAGCGCCGAGACCACCAGAATGGCCACGCACTCGGCCAGCAGCAGGGGCAGCCGCCAGTGGAGCCGCTGCGGACGCCCCTCCCCGGGGTCACAGCGGCGGCGGACCCACTCGGCGGCCAGGATACCGGCGGTGAAGGCCAGCACGGGCAGCAGATAGTGCAGCGCGCCGCTCCAGTTCTGCTGGGCCAGATTGATCCCCATCAGGACGATGTTGCCCGTCTCCGCCGTGGCGAACACCTCGCCCCGGTTCAAGTAGCTGTACGCATCCAGCAGTCCGCCGGTGAGGGCCAGCAGAAACCCCACCGCCAAGGACTCCGAGGGTTGAAAAAGTTTCATGGAACCGACCTCCAGAAGATGTTGCAGGTTACAGAATAGCACATTTTTCTCCGGCCCGCAACGAAAATCCGGAACTGCGGCCGTCTGGATTTTTGGGCCCCCTCTTGAGCCCCGGCCCGGCGTCTGGTATAATAAAGCAAACAACCGTTCGAGAAAGGGGCTGGCACCGTCATGACCGATCTGCTCCAGGGCCTCAATCCGGCCCAGCGGGAGGCCGTCACCGCCACCGAGGGGTTTGTCCGGGTGGTGGCCGGGGCGGGCTCCGGCAAGACCCGGGCCCTCACCCACCGCTTCGCCTACCTGGTGAACGAGCTGGGCATCCTGCCGGGGAATATTCTGTGCGTCACCTTCACCAATAAGTCGGCGGGTGAGATGCGCCAGCGCATCCACGCCCTCACCGGGGACAACGACACCGGCTATATCAACACCTTCCACGGCTTCTGCGTCTCCGTCCTCCAGGAGGACAGCCATGCGGTCCAGTACCCCAGGAGTTTCCTGGTGCTGGACAACTCGGACATTGACGCCATGCTCCAGATCATCTATGAGGAGCGGGGGCTCACCCTCCGGGACATGACCTTCTCCGCCGCCCGGGACATGATCGAGATTCAGAAGCTGTTCCAGCGGCCCGACTACTACCGGGACCTGACCGCCCTGTCCCTGGACGCGCTGAAGGAGAAGTACGACCGGGCCGTCTCCCCCGCGGACATCATCTTTTACGGCTATCTGTACCAGGAGAAGAAGTGCTTCGGCCTGGACTACAACGACCTGATCAAATTCTCCCTGTATATCTTTCAGGAGCACCCGGACATCAAGCTCAAGTGGCAGCAGCGGCTGGAGTACATCATGATCGACGAGTTTCAGGACATCGACCAGCTCCAGTATGAGCTCATGGAGGTGCTGTGCGGCTACCACAAAAATCTGTTCATCGTGGGCGACCCGGACCAGACCATTTACACCTGGCGTGGGGCCAACGTGAAGTACCTGCTGGAGTTTGACCAGAAGTTCCCAGACGCCCGCACCATCTTCCTGCTGGACAACTACCGCTCCACCCCGGAGATTTTGGCGGCGGCCAACTCCCTCATCTCCAAAAACCAGAACCGCATCCCCAAGGAGCTGCGGCCCACCCGCCCCTCCGGCCCCCCGGTGCTGTGCCAGTTCGCGGAGAGCCAGGAGCAGGAGGCCCGGTGGATGGTCTCAGAGATGAAGGCCCTCCACGGCCAGGGGGTGCCCTACCGGGACATGACCGTCCTCTACCGGGCCCACTATGTGACCCGGACGGTGGAGCAGGTGCTGCTGGAGGAGAAGCTGCCCTACACCATTTACAGCGGGGTGCAGTTCTTCCAGCGCGCCGAGATCAAGGACGCCCTGTCCTACCTGCGGATGATCGTCTACCGGGACGACCTCTCCTTCCGGCGGGTGGCCAACGTGCCCAAGCGGAACCTGGGCAAGCGGCGGATGGCCTTCCTGGAGGAGTACGCCCAAAAACACGGGTGCACCCTGTACCAGGCCCTCACCGACAGCCTGGAGGACCCCGTCTTCAAGGGCACCAAAGCCGCCGCCTTCACCTCCCTGGTGGAGCTCTTCTCCGCCGGGTACGAAAACCGGCCCATCTCCGAGGTGCTCTCCGCCCTGCTCAACGAGAGCGGCTATGAGGCCATGCTCCGCACCGAGGGCAGCCAGGAGCGGCTGGACAACCTGGCGGAGCTGAAGCAGTCCATCTATGAGTATGAGACCACCTGCGGCGAGGAGAGCACCCTGGAGCACTATCTCTCCCACGTGGCCCTGTTCACCAACGCCGACGCCGGGGAGCCGGGGGACAAGGTGAAGCTGATGACCGTCCACGCCGCCAAGGGGCTGGAGTTCCCCTACGTGTTCCTGTGCGGGATGAACGAGGGGATCTTCCCCTCCCGGAAGGTGCGCACCCTCCCGGGGATGGAGGAGGAGCGGCGGCTGGCCTTTGTGGCCCTCACCCGGGCGGAGAGGGGCCTCTACCTGTCCGAGGCGGACGGACGGAACTTTGACGGCTCCCCCCGCTACCCCTCCCGGTTCCTGCTGGACATCGACCCCGGCCTGCTCGCCTTCCCCCAGGAGCCCCAGGAGGGGCTCATCCGGGACGCCCGGAGCTACATCGACCACAGCCTGCGGCATCTGCCCGAGACGGACCAGACCGGCCGCTTCTCCCTGGGGCAGCGGGTGGAGCACGCCATGTTCGGCCCAGGCACCGTCCTGGAGGTGGATCTGGACCGGGGCGCCTACTCCGTCCAGTTCGACGCCATGGAGACCCCCCGGAAGATCTCCTTCCGGGCCCGTCTGGACCGCCTGCCCCCAGAATAAGATCGCAAAAAAGACCGCCGTAGTCGTAAACCACGGCGGTCCTTTTTATACGGTGCAGAAGCCGGCCCAGCGGCCCCCTTTAGTACATCAGGTTCTTCTCAGTCTGGGGGTCAAACAGGTGGACCAGCTCAGGACGGAAGGTGAAGTGGATGTCGGTGCCGTAGGGGATGCCGCTGCGGTGCTCGGCGGGCAGCTCCACGGTGGGGATGCGCAGCACCACGTCCCGGCCCACGGCGTTGACATGGAGGTACACCTCGCTGCCCATCATCTCGGACACGTCCACCTTGCTGGCGATGGTGTGGCTTCCGGGGGTGGTGGCAAAGGAGATGTGCTCGGGGCGGATGCCCACCACCACGGCCTGATTGCCCGCTCCCCGCTGGGACAGGCGCTCCTGGGCCTCGTCGGCCAGGACGATGGCGGCCTCGCCCACCTGGATCTGGTACTTGCCGTCCTTCTTGGACAGCTGGCCGTCAAAGAAGTTCATCTGGGGGGAGCCGATGAAGCCGGCCACGAACAGGTTGGAGGGCCGGTCAAAGACCTCCTGGGGGGTGCCGATCTGCTGAATGAAGCCGTCCTTCATGATGACGATGCGGTCGCCCAGGGTCATGGCCTCGGTCTGGTCGTGGGTGACGTAGACGAAGGTGGTGTCGATGCGCTGACGCAGCTTGATGATCTCGGCGCGCATCTGGTTGCGCAGCTTGGCGTCCAGGTTGGACAGCGGCTCGTCCATGAGGAACACCTTGGGGTCCCGGACGATAGCGCGGCCGATGGCCACGCGCTGGCGCTGGCCGCCGGACAGGGCCTTGGGCTTGCGCTCCAGATACTGGGTGATGTCCAGAATCTCGGCGGCCTCCCGCACCTTCTTGTCGATCTCCTCCTTGGGCACCTTGCGCAGCTTCAGGGCGAAGGCCATGTTCTCATACACGGTCATGTGGGGATACAGGGCGTAGCTCTGGAACACCATGGCGATGTCCCGGTCCTTGGGCTCCACGTCGTTCATCCGCTTGCCGCCGATGAGCAGGTCGCCCTCGGAGATGTCCTCCAGGCCGGCGATCATCCGCAGGGTGGTGGACTTGCCGCAGCCGGAGGGGCCTACCAGTACGATGAACTCCTTGTCCGCGATCTCCAGGTTGAAGTCGTGGACGGCGGTCACCTTGTTGTCATAGATCTTCTTTACATTCTTCAGGGATACCGTTGCCATATGCGTGGGCCGTAAGGGCAATGCCTCCGCAAGTACCCTCTCGTCCGGGGAGAGCGAAACTCCCCGGGCTTTACGGCAGGTCTCCACACTGCCGCACCGCCGGCCCGGCGGCTTTTTCCTCCTTTTTGACCGCTCCTCCGCCCTATGAAAATGGAGTAGAGGCGGAGGGCATGAGATTGGGGGTATGCCGGTTTATGCGCCGCGGTCCACCAGCTGGCCGCGGAAAAATACGTCTTTCAGGTTCAGATCCCGGTCCAGAATGGCCAGATTGGCCGTCTTGCCCACATCCAGGCTGCCCAGCCGGTCAAATATGCCCAGCACCTGGGCGGGGTTCACCGCCGCGGCCCGCACCGCGTCGTGGAGGGGGATGCCGAAGGACACCGCGCTCCTCATGCAGGCCATCAGGTCGGACACAGAGCCGGCCAGGGTGTTGGGGTCGTCCGCCATGGTGGCCCGGTTGCCGTGGACCTCGATCTCCTGGCCCCCGAAGGGGTAGCGGCCGTCGGGCATGCCCGTGGCCCGCAGGGAGTCGGAGATGAGGATGACCCGGTGGGCTCCAAACAGCTGGAACACCGCCCGGACCACGGACGGGTGGATGTGCACCCCGTCGGAGATGAGCTCCACCTTCACCTGGGGGTGGTCGAAGGCCGCCCCCACCACGCCGGGAGCCCGGTGGGTGAAGGGGGGCATGGCGTTGAACAGGTGGGTGGCCTGACGGGCCCCCGCCTCATAGGCGGCGCAGGCGGTGTCGTAGTCCGCCGTGGTGTGGCCCAGGCTGACGGTGATTCCGTCCTCCCGGGCGCTCCGGATAAACTCCAGGGCGCCGGGCTGCTCGGCCGCCAGGGTGACCAGCTTCACCATGCCCTGGGCCGCCTGCTGCAGGCGGTGGAGCATGGCCGGGTCCGGGTCGTGGAGGAAGGCCTCGTTCTGGGCCCCCTTCTTGGCCTTGCACAGGAAGGGTCCCTCCAGGTGGAGGCCCACCAGCTCCGCGCCCCCGGGGTTCTTGGCCCGGTGGGCGGCGGCGTTCTGGCAGATGCGGGTGAGCTGGTCCTCCCCCAGGGTCATGCCCGCCGGGCAGATCTGGGTGACGCCCCGGCTGAGCTCATATTCGGCCATCTTCTGGAGGCCGTCCGGGGTGGCGTCGGAGAAGTCCTCCCCCACGCAGCCGTGGAAGTGCAGGTCGGTGAGACCGGGGATCACATAGCAGCCGGACGCGTCATAGGTCTTCCCGCCGGCGCTGCTCTGCTCCAGCTTCTCTCCGTCAAAGCACACGTCCCGGGATACGAAACCCTGTTCCAGGTCAAAGACCTGTCCGCCGGTTATCCGCATACGGGTACACCTGCCTCTTTCAGCTTGGACAGGGCGGCCGTGTCGCCCACCAGGGTCACGTCGGGGTGGAGCTGGAGGACGGAGGCGGGCACCTGGTCGGTGACCGGTCCGGTGACGGCCTTGCACACCGCGTCGGCCTTGTCCTCGCCGCTGACCACCACCAGGATGCGCCGGGCGCCCATGATGCTCTTGATGCCCATGCTCAGAGCCTGGCGGGGCACCTGATCCCGGCTCTCAAAGAACCGCTGGTTGGCGTCGATGGTGCGCTCGGACAGGCTGACCACGTGGGTGCCCAGGCCGAAGTTGTCCCCCGGCTCGTTGAAGGCGATGTGGCCGTTGTGGCCCATGCCCAGCAGCTGCAGGTCCACGCCCCCCAGCTCCCGGATGAGCTGGTCATAGGCGGCGCACTCGGCGTCGGGGTCCGCGGCCAGGCCGTTGAGCACGTGGGTGTTCTCGGGCTTGATGTCGATGTGGTCGAACAGGTTCTGCTGCATGAAATAGCGGTAGCTCTGCTCGTGGGTGGGGGCCAGGCCCAGGTACTCGTCCAGGTTGACGGAGCGGATGCCGGCGAAGCTCAGGTCGCCCTGCTTGTACCACTCCACCAGCTGGCTGTACAGTCCGATGGGGGTGGAGCCGGTGGCCAGGCCCAGAACTCCCTCGGGCTTCAAAACGACCTGGGCGGCGATCAGGCTGGCCGCCCGGCGGCTCATGGCGCGGTAGTCCGCGCATTCATAAATTCGCATGGAAGGGGAACTCCTCTCAGCAGTATTTGGCAACGGCGGCCTGGATCATGGCGGCGCTCTCGTCCACCACGGCCTGGTCGGCCTCGGTCAGAGCGGCCAGGGGCAGGCGCACCCCGCCGCAGTCGGGACCGCCCTGCTTGCGCAGAATGGCCTTGATGACGGCGTACATGTTGCCCTTGGCGGAGCACATCTTATAGATGATGCGGCAGCACTCGTTCTGGATCTCTCTGGCCTGCTCCATCTTGCCCTCCAGGAACAGCTCCCGGATCTTCAGGTACAGCTCAGGCATGGCCCCGTAGGTGCCGCCGATGCCGCCGATGGCCCCGGCCGCCAGGCCGGAGAGCAGCTGCTCGTCGGGCCCGTTGAACACGATGGCCCCCTCGTCGTGGAACATCTGGATGTCCTGAACGGGCATGGAGGAGTTCTTCACGCCGACGACACGGGGATTCTTCAGCATCTCCTTCAGCAGGGACATGGTGAGGGCCACGCCGGCCAGCTGGGGGATGTTGTAGATGATGAAGTCGGTGTTGGGGGCGGCGTCGGAGATGTCGTTCCAATACTTGGCGATGGCGTGCTCCGGCAGGTGGAAGTAGATGGGGGGGATGGCGGCGATGGCGTCCACACCCTGGGCCTCCGCGTGGGCGGCCAGCTCCCGGCTGTCGGCGGTGTTGTTGCAGGCCACGTGGGCGATGACGGTGAGCTTGCCCTTGGCCACGGCCATCACATTCTCCAGCACCAGCTTGCGCTCGGCCACGCTCTGGTAGATGCACTCGCCGGAGGAGCCGCCCACATAGACGCCCTTGACCCCCTTCTGGATGAAGTGCTCGGTCAGGGCCCGGACGGCGGCGGGGCTGATGTCGCCCTTCTCGTCATAGCAGGCGTAGAAAGCGGGGATGATCCCCTGATATTTGCTGAAATCCTTCATAATTCGGTCTCTCCAAGTTTCAAGATTCCCCGGCGGATACGATCAGCCCCGCCGGGAGGGCGCGGTTCAGGCGTCAATGCACACCTTGAACACCGCTTTGCTGACAGTTTTGGGCCCGTCCACCTGCACCTTGATGCGGTGGGCGTCCCCGGGAAACACCACCAGGAACTCCCCGGGCTTGAGCACGGTGGAGTGCCAGCTCTCCCCCTGGTAGGCGTAGAAGTCGTTCCCCTCCTGGGCGTCGGTGAGCTTCAGGTCCTCCGGGCGGTTCACGTCCACCCGCTCCTCCCCCTCCACCATGATGTGGATGTCCAGGTAGCGGCGGTGGGCCTCGAAGAAGCTCTCCTCCTGGGGGATGGTCTCATAAGTAAACCGGGTGCAGTACACCAGATCCCCCTTGAGCTCCACCCGCTGGTTGTCCCGGAGGGCGGCCAGGAATTCGGGGGTGATGTGCTCCAGGGCCAGGTCCAGGCTGGGGTGAATGCCCCGGTAAGCCAGGGCGTCCGCGTTCTTGGCGTAGATCATGGGCTCACCCCTTCACCGCGCCCATGGCGATGCCCTGGGTGAAGTACTTCTGGAAGGCGATAAACACGATGATGATGGGGACGGAGGCCAGAGCCGCGCCCGCCATGATGAGGCCGTAGTCCGTGGACATTTCGCCCTGCATGTTGGCGATGGCCAGGGGCAGGGTCCACTTCTCCTCCGTGATGAGCATGACCAGCTGGAGGAAGTAGTCGTTCCAGGTGTTCACGAAGGTGAAGATGGCCAGGGCTCCGATGCCCGGCTTGATCATGGGGAAGACCACGCTGGCGAAGGTGCGCAGCTCCCCGGCGCCGTCCACCCGGGCGGCCTCCAGGATCTCGGTTGGGATGCTCTCGGAGAACTGCTTCATCAGGAACACACCGAAAGGCCAGCCCACCGTGGGCAGGATCACCGCCCACAGGGTGTCTTTCAGGTGGAGGAACGTCATCAGCTGGGCCAGGGGGATGACGATGACCTGCTTGGGCAGGGCCATGGCGCAGATGATGATGGTGAACAGGACGCCCCGGCCGATGAACCGCTTCTTGCCCAGGGCGTAGCCCGCCAGAGAGGCGGTGATGCAGGTGAGCACCATGGCCGCCGCCGAGATGAAGATGATGTTGAACAGCCACAGGAAGGCGGGGTTGTCAAACAGCTTCGCGTAGTTCTCTACCGTGGGGTCCATGGGGAACCAGATGGGCTCCCGGGCGGTAATCTCAATCCGGTCCTTAAAGGAGCCGGTGACAATCCAGTACAGGGGGAACAGGAAGAACAGCACCATGGCCACCAGAATGATCACGGAGAAAATCTTATAGCCCTTGGAGGTGCCGGTCAGATCGGTTTTCTTATTCATTTGCTCGCCCCCTCCTTAATTGTCGGTCTTCGCCACTTTGAACTGGATGGCGGAGAAAATCGCGATAATGATGGCCAGCACCACACCGATGGCGCAGGCATAGCCCAGATCGTTGAGCCGGTAGGCGGTGTCGTACACCTGGTACATGATGGTCATGGTGGAGTTCAGCGGTCCGCCCTTGGTCAGCAGCTGGATCAGAGCGAAGCACTGGAAGGAGTTGATGGTGGTGATGACCAGCACATACAGAGTGGTGGGCATGATCTGGGGCCACTTGATCTTCCAGAACACCTGGAGCTTGGTGGCGCCGTCCACCTGGGCCGCCTCGATGAGGGACTGATCCACGTTGCCCAGGGCCGCCACATACAGCACGATGGGCTGGCCGATGGAGGTGGTGAACAGGATCAGGATGATAAACCAGATGGCGGTTTTCTGGTTGCCCAGCCAGTCAAAGCCGGAGGTTCCGGCCACCTGGTTGAGGATGCCGTTGTAGGGGTCCAGAATCCACTTCCACACCACGGTGATGGCCACCGAGCCGGTGACCACCGGCAGGTAGAACACGCACCGGAAGAAGGACCGGGGGATGGCGTGCATCTTGTAGATGGCGGAGCTCACCCACAGGGAGAAGGCGGTGACGGTGGGCACCGCCACCACCACGATGAGCACCGTGTTCAAAAAGCCCTTGTGGAAGATGGGGTCCTGGAACAGCTTGACGTAGTTTTCCAAACCGGCAAAGCCCTTCACGCCGCCCAGGCCATACTCCGTGAAGCTGTAAAACACGCAGATGAACATGGGGACGACCACGAAGGTCACAAAGAAGATGAGGCTGGGGATCAGAAAGAAGTAGGCGGAGATGGTCTCACGCCGGATCAGCGCCTTGCTCATGCCGGAATAGGGGGACTGCTTTTGCTTTTTCGGCTTCCCCTGAGCGGGGGCCGCCGCGCTGGTTTGCGCCATAGATGTCTCCTCCCTTTTTTAGGGTATTTTCTTCCTCACACACGTCAGACAGGGGAGAAAAAGGATGTGCCCGCCCCCTCTCACGAAGGGAGCGGGCACATGAGTGCATGATATTTTCGGTTGAACCGGATGGTTACGCGATGTTGGCGTTGGCCTGCTCCACGAAGCTGTCGGCCGCGGTCTGCGGATCGGCGCCGGTGGTCAGGATCTCAGCCAGCATGGGCCACCACAGGGCGCGCTGCTCGGTCCAGCCGCCGGTCAGGTTGTAGTAGCGGCCCAGGTAGTCGCTCATCAGAGCGAAGGGGGCGCGCAGGCCGGCGTCGGCGTCGCCGGCGTACACATCGCCCCAGTCGGCGTGGACGGGGAAGAAGCCGGTGGTCTTGACGGCCTCGGTGCCCACGGTCTGGTCGTTGCACACGAAGTCGATGAAGGTCTTGGCGGCCTCGATCTTCGCCTCGTCGCCCTTGTCGAACACGCCGAAGCCGTAGGGGCCGGCCATCTCCAGCTCGGGCTGGCTGTCGTCAGAGGGGAAGGCCATGGCGAAGGGGGTGAACTGGGTCTGCTCGGCGTACTGGGTGTAGTTGGAGTAGTTCCAGCAGAAGGTGACGGCGCAGGTCTGGTTGGCGAAGGCCTGCAGCTCGTCAGCGGCAGCGTAGCTGGCGTTGGCGGACAGGGAGCCCTCGTTCACCATCTCCTGCAGCAGGGTCAGAGCCTTCACGTTGTTGGCGCTGTTGGCGTTGTAGGAGGTGCCGTCGTCATTCACGTAGTAGTCGGAGTACAGGTTGTTCACCAGAGCGCGGGTGCCCTGGTCGCCGCCCTGGGCGCCGCAGTAGACGATGCCGGGGGTGGCCAGAGAGACGGTGCCGTTGTCGATGGCGGTCTTGATGGCCTCCATGGCGGCCACGAAGTCGTCGGTGGACCAGGTGCGGGTCTCCTCGTCGATGTACTGGAGGGCGCCGGCGGCCTCGAAGACCTCATAGTTGATGGCCATGCAGTGGGCGGCCACGCTCAGGGGGTACATATAGTAGGTGCCGTCCAGCTGAGAGACGCTGGAGATGCCCTCGGCGATGTCGGAGCCGCTCTCGGTCCACAGGTCGGACAGGTCCACCATCAGACCCTCACGGGCGTAGTTGCCCACGATGCGCTCGGGGCCCTCGAAGATGATGTCGGGACCGCTGTTGGAGGTGATGGCGGAGGTCAGCTTCTGGTCGCCGTCCTGATAGTTGATGGGAGTCACGTTCACGGTGATGTCGGGGTGCTGCTCATTAAACGCTGCGAGGATGGTGTCCCAGTTGGAGGCCTCAGTGAAGCCGCCGATGTTGAAGGCCCACAGGTCCAGGGTGACAGCGCTGCCGTCGGCGGAGCCGGAAGAGCCGGACGAGCCGGAGCCGCTCGTGCCGCCGTTGCCGCCGCAGGCGGCCAGACCGAGGGTCATGCCCGCGGCCAGCAGGAATGCAAGAGGTCTTTTCATGTTCATATTGGTTCCTCCTTCATTTTTCATAAAATCGATGTTTGTGACTCCATCACCGTTGTATGGATTGTATAATTTTAATCGAGGTTTGTCAATATGATTTTTAAAAAAATTTTACGCGCAACTTACATTCAGAAACTTTTCTTCAAATTCTCCAATTTCTGGCGGATTCCCGTCAAAATCCAGCCCCCTCAGATGTGCTTGTCGGAGAGGGCCTCGGCCACCACCTGCCGGGTGGCGGCGCACTGGTCCGGGTGCCGGCGGCACACCTCGTGAAAGAGCACGTCGGTGAGGTAGAGCTGGGCCACCCGGGCGGCCACCGACCCCACCTGGAGCGGCCCCTCCTTGGAGCCGCACTGGAGCACCACGTGGGCATAGGAGGCCCCGGGGGATTTGGGGAAACGGGTGATGAGGATGACCTTGGCCTTCCGCTCCCAGACGATCTTCAGATTTTTCAGCAGCTCCTCGGTGGAGCCGGAGTAGGAGTAGTAGAGCACCGCGTCCTTGTCCGTCAGATGGGAGCAGGCGATGGCCTGCAGGTGGGAGTCCATCACCGCATGGTAGTTGGGCAGGCTGGTGCTGAACAGGTGGGCGCACTCCTGGGCCAGGAGCATGGAGCCCCCCTGTCCCATGCACAGCACCTTATCCGCCGAGGAGAGGATATCCGCCGCCCGGCGGATGTCGTCGGGCCGGATCAGCTCCAGGGTCTGGGCCATGGCGTCCCGGTCGATGACGTAGAGCTTCTGGCTCAGCTCCTCAATGGTGTCCTCCGGCGTGATCTCACTCTCCGGCGGGGGAGCGTCCACCCGTCCGGCGGTGGAGTTGGCGATGGCCAGCTTGAAGGCGTTGTAGCCCTTGTAGTCCAGCCGGCGGCAGAACCGGGAGATGGTGGCCTCCGCCACGCCGCACTCCTCCGACAGCTCGGAGATGGACATAAACTGGGTCTTCTGCTGGTGGGCCACCACATAGTCGGCCACCCGCTTCTCCGCGCCGGTGAGCTGATAGTATTCGCTGTTGATCTTTTCAAAGACATTTCCAAAGGGCATGCCGGTCTCCTTATTACACGGGTCGCACTGCGGAACGGGGCTCAGGACTGCTTGGCCAGGATCTGGTCCAGCATCTGGTCGCACATGATGAGCATGCGGGGCAGGTGGAAGGGACCCTTGAAGGTGCTGCCCTTGCAGGCGGGCATGGTGGGCTTGCCGTCCCGGCGGAGATAGCCGTACCAGTCGCCGAACTCGGGGTCGGAGAAGTGCTCCTTGCAGTAGTCCATGGTCCGCTCAAACCAGGTGAGGTACTTCTCATCCCCGGTGTCCCGGAAGATCATCAGGCTGGCGATCATGGTCTCGTCGTGGGGCCACCACAGCTTCATGTCGTGCTCGTAGGCCTCGGGGGGACGGCCCAGGCAGTCGATAAAGTAGAGCAGGCCGCCGTACTCATAGTCCCAGCCGGCGTTGATGGCCTGGTCAAAGATCTTCATGGCGATCTCGTGCTGCTTCTTGTCCCCCTTCCGGTTGGCGTCCTCCATCAGGAACCAGGAGCACTCGATGTCGTGGCCCGGGTTGACCACCCGGCCCTCGGTCACGTCCAGGCGGGGGGCGCCGTCCAGGTCCACGCTCTCCAGGGTGCAGCCCAGCTCGGGCTTGTAGTGGTACTGGAAGATCTCATCCACGCACTTCTGGGCCCGCTCATTGTAGAGGGCCTCCTGCTCCGGGTCCACCCGGCGCAGCACGGAGGTGATGTTCAGGTAGATCATGGGGTTGGCCAGAGCCCGGCCGGACCGGGTCTCCGGAATGGTCTTGGGACCCATGCCGGTGGGGTCGTCGATCAGGCCCTGGTTCAGGTTCCAGATCAGGTCATAGGCCCGGCGGGCCCGCTCCAGGCACTCCTTCTCCCCGGTCACGCCGTAGTACTCCGCATTGGCGATGGCATAAAAACCCTCGGAGAAGCAGTAGCGGCGCTGGCGCAGGGGCTTGCCGTCGCCGGTGACGGTGAAGTACATGCGGTCGCCCGCCTGGCGGTTGATGCAGTACTTCTCCATGAAGTCCAGGCAGCTCTTGCTGGCCTCCAGCCACTCCTCCTTCACCCCGTACACATGGCACAGGTAGGCGAAGGTCCAGGCGCACCGGCCCTGCATCCACACGCTCTTATCGGTGGAGAACACCTTTCCCTCCCGGTCCAGGCAGGTGTATACGCCGCCGTGCACCGGGTCCATTCCATTCTTCAGCCAGAAGCGGATGCTCCGCTCCAGTTCCTCCTTGATCCACTTCTGATGGCTCTGCAGCCGGACAGACAGATCCATATTCATTCCACCTTTCCAAATCTGGGGGAAATGTTCCCCCTGCTGCCTCCATCATACCCGTCCGGTTTCCCCCCGTCAATAGATAGACAGAAAATAATTTTCAATTTTATGAAAATATGCTTGACAGATCAAAAAAAGCTGATAGTCTATATAGGAAGATACCCTGTGTATTTCCTACAAAAACGGGAGGGTTCATACAATGAAGCACCTTGGAATTGAAGTCTCGGTGAAACATGTGCCGGAGCTGGACCCCGGCTTTCTTCCCCTGGGCAAGTTCAACGCGGCCTTTCTGAAGGACGCCAGGCAGCCCCTGGACGTGGCGGTGGAGCGGGCCGGCGGCGAGGTGGCCGTCTATAAGACCTTTATCCACGGCACCCCGGAGATGGCTGAGGCCGACATCTACTATGTGGACCGGCTCATCAAAATGCTCCTGTGGATGAAGGGCGGCTTCAAGGTCTACCTCAGCGGCAGCAAGGCCGTCTATGAGGCCATGAAGGCCACCTACTGCGTGGGCGGCAAGCGGGCCTTTGACGCTGATTTCATGTCCAACGTGTATGAAAAACCCTTCGAGGTGGTGTACTGCGACGCCGTGCCCGCCGAGAAGAGCAATCCCCAGGCGGTGGGCCGCCACCTGGGCGGCTGCCGCATCGGCTTTGACGCGGGCGGCTCCGACCGGAAGGTGTCCGCCGTCATCGACGGAGAGCCCGTCTTCTCCGAGGAGGTGGTGTGGTTCCCCAAGACCACCGCCGACCCGGACTACCACTATGAGGGGATCGTCTCCGCCCTGAAGTCCGCCGCGGCCCACATGCCCCGGGTGGATGCGGTGGGCGTGTCCTCCGCCGGCATCTACATTGAGAACCGCACCATGGTGGCCTCCCTGTTCCTGAAGGTCCCCAAGGACCTGTTTGACGCCAAGGTGAAGGACATCTACATCCGGGCCATCAAGGACACCTTCGGAGATGTGCCCTATGTGGTGGCCAACGACGGCGACGTGTCCGCCCTGGCCGGCGCCATGAGCCTGGAGGAGAACAACATCCTGGGCATCGCCATGGGCACCAGCGAGGCGGTGGGCTATGTGGACCAGAACGGCAACATCACCGGCTGGCTCAACGAGCTGGCCTTCGCCCCGGTGGACGTGTCTCCCAGCGCCATGGAGGACGAGTGGTCCGGGGACATCGGCTGCGGCGTGAAGTACTTCTCCCAGGACTCCGTCATCAAGCTGGCCCCCGCCGCCGGCATCAACCTGTCCGCGGACCTCTCCCCCGCCGAGAAGCTCAAGGAGGTCCAGAAGCTCATGGAGGTCCCCGGCTCCCCCGCCGAGGCCATTTACCGCTCCATCGGCGTGTATCTGGGCCACTCCCTGGCCCTGTACCACCACTTCTACGGCTTCAAGCACGTGCTGCTCCTGGGCCGGGTCATGTCCGGCCGGGGCGGCGACATCATCCTGGACGTGTGCAAGCAGGTCCTGGCCGACGAGTACCCCGAGGTGGCAGGCAAGATCCACCCCACCCTGCCCGACGAGAAGGCCCGCCGGGTGGGCCAGAGCGTGGCCGCCGCCTCTCTGCCCGAGCTGAACTGATCGTTCCGTCTCACACCGCATCCCAATTTTAAGCAGGTAAGACCCAATGCCGTTACTTTTCCGCCGCGCAGCGGCGGAAAGGTCCTCGCTGCGCTCACCGAACGCCTTGCCGTGCAAGGCATTCGGGGCATTCGATCCCACTCGAGGCGGGCCGCCGCCCCCTCGAGTTCCCCCGCCATAACTCGGGCGGATTCGTCCTAACAGAGCTTTTTTGACAAGCTGCGCGGGCCCGGCGAGGAATCGCCGGGCCCGCCGCCGAAAGGAGGCCCCGCCATGGCCATCTTCAACCCGGAAAACAGCATCTGGCGCGTCACCGGAAAGCTGGTGGACCTGATGCTTCTCAGCGTGTTCTGGCTGGCCTGCTCCCTGCCTGTGGTCACCCTGGGGCCGGCCAGCGCCGCCCTCTACCACACGGTGGTACAGTGCATTCGGGGAAACCGCCGGGACAGCTGGACTCTGTTTTTCCGCACCTTCCGGGACAACCTGAAGGTGGGAGTTTTGACCACGCTGGTGGTGCTGGCGGTGGGGGCGGCCCTGCTCTTTCTCCACGGCCTGGCCTATCAGATGGCCTCCGCCGGACAAGCCGAGTATGTCTTTTACCTGTGCTACACCTTCCTCCTCCTGCTCCCCCTGGGGGTGGCCTGCTACCTCTTTCCGGTGCTCTCCCGGTTCACCTTCGGCGTGGGAGGGCTGCTGTCCAACTGCGCCCGGCTGGCCATCGTCCACCTGCCCTCCACCCTGGCCATGGCCCTGGAGCTCTACCTGGCCCTGGAACTGCTCCTGCGCATCCCCTTCATTGCCCTGGTGTCCTTTTCCGGCGTCACCGCCCTGTTCCAGTCCTTTTTCCTGGAGCGCATCTTCGCCCCCTACATCCGCGCCCAGCTTGGGTCGGAGGAGGAAGAGGATAAGCCGGACCGCTGACAGACAGCTGTCCGGAATCTCTCCCTCCAGCCGCCTGACGAACCGCTCCGCATTCACCCCTGCTCAAAACACACACAGGCCCCTGGAATTCCGTCACGAATTTCAGGGGTCTGCCGCATGTCTTGGCTCTTGTGCGGGCTCGTTGCCGAAGCCTCCGCTTTTCCTTCATATACTCAATTGCTTTCTGTGAATGAAACGTTTCCCGATGGCAATAGGGACGCCGGCGCGGACACTTTACCGCTCTCCTCGTTCCTTTGAACATCAACCACAGCATGTTCACGTGATGGTCGTACAGCGCCTCCAGCTCCTCCCGGGTGCGGATGGGTTCCACGGCGTTCGCCTCCTCTCTTGTCCTTCCGTCTATGACACAATTTTACCCCCGCTGTTGTGACAGTGGGGGTAAAATTCAGCTTGTCGAAAAAATCTTTTCGACAAGCTGACAGCACTTTTCAGAACGTTAAAACGTTCTGAAAAGTGGTCTAATTGAACGTGAAAGACAACCCTGACGGTTTTCTTTCACAGTATCTTTCCCTCCGAATCCTTTGACCAACAAGTTTTTGACAGACTGATTTTTCCTCCCGCCGGTGTGACAGCGAAGGTAAAATTTTCATATTTTGGATACGGACGGACGGGCTTGGGGCGTATTCAGGGGAGGGAAATCTCTCTGGAGTCCGTCTCCGGCTCCTCCCGCTGAAACTCCGTCATGTTGTCCCAGTACCGCTTGGGCATGTGGGTCATGCGGCACCGGGGATTCTCCCGCCCCTGGATGGCGATGGCGTCGTAGAATGTTCGCCACATGTGCCGGTACTGGAGCTCCTCCGCCCCGGCCCGGCCCATCTGGAACTCCTCCATGGGGAGGATGGACCACCGGCCCGGCACATGAATGAGGGCCTCCCGGTGGGTCTTGTCGTAGAGCAGAAACTGCTCCTGGGGGTAGCGCCCACAGAAGTGGGGGCGCAGAAGGGGGAGCACCCGGTTTTTGGGGGAGATCTCCCCCGCCAGCACCCCATCCAGCTCCGAGAAGCGGACAAAGCCGGTGAGCAGGTGGGCCTCCTCCTCCAGGTGGCGCACCGCCTTCCGCACCGTGTCCACCACCGGGTGGGTGAGATCCCGGCTCACCGCCCCCTTCTCCTCAAAACCCAGCTGGTAAAACCGCCACAGCCACAGCTCACGCTCCTCCAGACAGGTGAGGAAGCCCCGCACCGCCCACCGCTTTCCCTCCCGGCCGAACTGGTCCAGGGAGCGGTACACCCGCCGGGCCTTCTCCCGGTGGGTCTCCACCGCCCGCTGGGGGTAGAAGGAGGCGGCCGCCTCAGAAAATGGGGTGAAGTCCGCCGGCTCCTCCCGGTGCCGGAAGCTGTCAAAGACGCAGGTGAGAAATCCGGCGTAGGTGCCGTCGTAGAGGTAAGAGACCTGGGTCCAGGGCATGAGACCGCCTCCTCTCCTACCGCCGGCGGTAGATCAGCTCGGCGATACCGCCGGTGGACTGGGTATGCACCAGCCGCAGCTTCCGCTGGTCCGCCAGCTCCCCAAACAGCCGGATGCCGGATCCCAGGATGGTGGGGATGAGGGAGAGGTGGTACTCATCGATCTGATCCTCCCGGATCAGGGGCTGGACGACGCTCCCGCCGCCGCAGATCCACACCGCCTTCCCCTCCTCCCGGCGCAGCCGCCGAACGAGGGCGCAGGGGGCCTCCGCCGTGAAGGTGATGCCCGGCGCGGCGGGGAGGGGACGGTGGGTGATCACATAGGTGTGCAGCCCCTCATAGACCCACCGGTCCGGGGAGAGCTGGGTGGTCACCTGGTGGTAGGTGTTCCAGCCCATGACCACCGTGTCGATCCGCTGGAGCAGACGGGAGTAGGACTCCATCCCCTCCTCCGGCTCCCCGTGGCCGTCCAGCCAGTCTACGCCGCCCTGTGCATCGGCGATATACCCGTCCAGACTCATGGCAATGTATAAGACGATCTCTCTCATGTCAACCTCCGCGCTGTTCTGAAGTGTTTCGGTCTTATTCTGCCCAGCGGAAGCGGTCCGTACCCGCCCCCAGCTCAAAGTGGTACTTGACGATGCCCAGGTCCACCTTGGTGTAAAAGCCCATTCCGGCTTTGGTGGCCACGGTATCCCCCCGGAGGGTGAATTTGAATTTCTGCTGGTTCGTGGCGGTGGGGGCCAGCAGGGCGGCCTCCACCCCCCTCCGGAACCAGTCGGGGGCCGGGCCCTCCGTCTCCATGACTGCCTCCGGAGCCTTGGAGGTGTGGGGAACCCCCTGGTTCTTCCCATAGCCGACGGCGATGACCAGCCCCAGCTTCTCCCCGGGGCCCACCTGGAAGGCGGACTTCACCTTTTTATAGGTAAGGGCCACCCAGCAGGTGTTCAGCCCCATCTGCTGGGCCTTCAAGACCACCTTTTCCCCGTAGTAGCCGCAGAGCTCATCCAGCTGGGCCGACTTTTTGCCCACCAGGGCGATGTAGTTCTTCACCCCGGAAAATTTTCCGTAGTGGGCCATGAGCCCCCCGAACGCCTCCGGCTCGTTCAGGACCAGCTGCATGTGCAGGCCGCTCTCCCGGCTGCACTGGGCGAGAAAGCCGGTCAGCTCCGCCCGGACCTCCGGCTCCAGGGGCCGGTCCTCATAGCTGCGCACCGAGTGGCGCCGTTCCATTGCCTCCAAAAGTTCCATGTGTTCCTCTCCTCTGTCTCGCAGACGGCGTTTTGCTTTGCTTGCAGTATACCACAGGCGGACGGCCGTGAAAAGCGGGGGGTTACGGGACGCCGTCTCCCGGCCCGTCAAACAGGGAGAGCTGTTCCATCACCGGCTCCCTGGGGGCGTCCAGGGCCGCCAGGTGCCGCAGCAGGCCGTCCTCCCGCACCCGCAGCCCCGTCAGGGGCCGTCCGGAGCAGGTGAGGAAATACTGGGCCCGCTTCAGGACCACCCCCAGCCGCTTGAGCCCCTCGAAGGTGAGGGGGCCCACCCGCCGGGCGGCCAGAATGCGCCGGGCCGACCGCACCCCCACCCCCGGCACCCGGAGGAGGGCCTCATAGTCCGCCCGGTTGACCTCTACCGGGAAGAACTCCAGGTGGCGCAGGGCCCAGGTGCACTTAGGGTCCAGGCGGGGGTCCAGGTTGGGGGCCTCCTCGTCCAGAAGCTCCTCCGCCCGGAAGTGGTAGAACCGCAGCAGCCAGTCCGCCTGGTACAGCCGGTGCTCCCGGAGGAGGGGCGGCTGGAAATTCTGGGGGGCCGGGAGGAGGGGACTGTTGGATACGGGCATGTAGGCGGAGTAGAACACCCGCTTTAAGTGGTACCTGTCATAGAGCCCCTGGGTGAGGGTCAAGATCTGCCGGTCGTTCTCCGGGGTGGCCCCCACGATCATCTGGGTGGACTGGCCCGCCGGGGCAAACCGGGGGGCGTGGCGGCACAGCTTCCGCTCCCGGCTGGCCAGGGAGATGCCGTCCCGGATCTGCCCCATGGGGGCGAGGATGTTCTCCTTCTTCTTGTCCGGGGCCAGCAGGGCCAGACTGCCCGCGCTGGGCAGCTCAATGTTCACGCTCATCCGGTCGGCCAGCAGCCCTAAGCGGTAGGTGAGCCGGGGGTCCGCCCCGGGGATGGCCTTGGCGTGGATGTAGCCGCCGAAGCGGTACTCCTCCCGGAGGAGGCGCAGGGCCTCGATCATTCGCTCGGTGGTGTAGTCGGGGTTCACCAGCACGGCGGAGGAGAGAAACAGCCCCTCGATGTAGTTGCGCCGGTAGAAGCCCATGGTGAGCTCGCACAGCTCCCTGGGGGTGAAGGCGGCCCGGGGCAGGTCGTTGGACCGGCGGTTGACGCAGTATTGGCAGTCGTAGGCGCACACGTTGGTCATAAGCACCTTTAAAAGGGAGATACACCGCCCGTCCGCGGAGAAGGAGTGGCAGCACCCGGCCAGGGTGGTGCTCCCGATGGTTCCCGGCCGCCCGGCCCGGTCCAGGCCGCTGGAGGTGCACGCCGCGTCGTACTTGGCCGCGTCGGCCAGAATCTCCAGCTTGTCCATGAGCTCCACGCCTGTCCCTCCCCTCTGAATAAAATAGAACAAATGTACTATTATTATAGAGCGCGGCGGGAAAATGTCAAGGGGAAAATCTTTCCGCGCCGGGCGCGCAGAAACGCCGGGGAGGCGGGGCCCACTTGTCCTTTTCCAGAAAATCCGCTATAATAGAACAGTCTTATATTGATAGAGAGGAGGAGATCCCATGCGTCGGCTGGCCATCTTCTCCTTTGCCTTTGCCCTGGCGGCTCTGTGCGCCGGATACCTGCCCCTGGATGAGGCGCTGATCCCTCTGGGGATCGCTTTGGCCGTGCTGTCCGCCCTCACCTGGATTCCCTTGGAGGGGCAGAGGCGGGCACGGAAGGCGGTGCGCTGGGCGGCGGCCGGGTTAGCTCTGGGGTTCCTCTGGACCGCCGGGTATTCCGCCCTGTTCTGGCGGCCCGCCTTGGCACTGGACGACACCACCATCCGCCTCCAGGGCACCGTGGCCCAGCGGCCCCAGGAAACCGGCTACGGTTTCTCCGTCCAGGTTCGCCTGGAGCCCGAGTCCGGCCCGGACATCCGGACCCTGCTGTATCTGGACGACCAGGGAGCGGACCTGCGCCCCGGGGACAAAATCGAGACGGTGGCCCACTGTTCCCGGGCGGACCGCTCCTCCTCCGGGGAGGAGATCACCTACTACACCGCCCAGGGCGTCTTTCTCACCGCCCGGGCCTACGGCCGCCTGGATGTGGAGCGGCCGGAATCCCCGCCCATCCGGGACTGGCCGGCCTGCTGGACCCGGGTCCTGGAGGAGAGCGTGGAGCGCATCTTTCCCCAGGGTGTGGCGCCCCTGGCCAAGGCCCTGGTCACGGGAAACCGGACGGACCTGTCCGACTCCTTCAACACCGACCTCCAGCGCACCGGCCTCACCCACACGGTGGCGGTGTCCGGCTCCCATCTGGTGCTTCTGGCGGGGCTGCTGTCCCTCCTGCTGGGCGGCAGCCGGAGGGGGACCGCCCTGGTGCTCATCCCCGTGTCCATCCTGTTCACCATGATGACCGGGTGCACCCCGTCCATCGTCCGGGCGGCCATTATGATTATCCTGCTCCAGATTGCCCCGCTGCTCCGCCGGGAGCGGGACAGCGCCACCGCCCTGGGGACGGCCCTGCTGCTCATTCTGCTGGCAAACCCCTTCTCCATCACCCATGTGGGGCTCCAGTTGTCCTTCGCGGCGGTGGCGGGCATCCTTCTGTGCGCCGGACGCATCCAGGAGGCCCTGATGGCCCGCGTCCCCTTTCAGGGTTCCAAGCGTGGGAGTCCCGGCTGGTGCGCCCGGAGCGTCCTGCGCTTCCTGGTCTCCACCATGGCCGCCACCGTGGGGGCCAGCGTGCTCACCACGCCCCTCACCGCCCTGTACTTCAACTCGGTGCCCCTCATCTCCCTGCTGTCCAACCTGCTCACCCTGTGGGCGGTGGGCGGACTGTTCGGGGCGGGGCTGATCCTGGGCGGAGCGGGAGTTCTCCTGCCCCAGGCGGCCGCCCTGCTGGCCCGGCCGGTCTCTCTGCTGGGGCGGTACCTGGCCTGGAGCATCGAGGGCTTATCCCGGGCCCCCTTCTCCGCCGTCACCCTGGACACGCCCTACTACCGGATGTGGCTGGTTTTTGTCTATCTGCTGATCCTGTTCGTCCTCCTCCATCGGGGGAGGCGGCGGTGGGTCACCCCCATCTGCGCCGGGGCGTCCGCCCTGTGCCTGTCCATGGTGCTGAGCAATCTGAGCTTCTGGCAGGGGGCCGGGGCGGTCACCGCCCTGGACGTGGGCCAGGGGCAGAGCATTCTGGTGCGCTCCGGCCGCTTCCTGACCCTGGTGGACTGCGGCGGGGACGGCTATGACAGTGCCGGGGACACGGCCGCCGACTACCTGACCGACCGGGGCGTGGGGCGGCTGGACCTGCTGGTGCTCACCCACTTCCACGGCGACCACGCCAACGGGGTGACCCAGCTCCTGCGGCGGGTGGACGTGGACACTCTGGCCATCCCCGACGTGGAGCCGGACAGCGCCCTCCGGCAGGAGATCGTCTCTTTCGCGGAGGAGCGGGGCACTCAGGTGCTGCATGTGCAGACCGATACCACCCTGGACCTGGGGGAGGGGCGGACCATCCGCCTCATCGCCCCGCTGGGCAGCGGGGAGACCAACGAGGAGGGCCTCACCGTCCTGGCCTCCCAGGGGGAGTTTGACGTGCTGGTCACCGGCGACATGGGCTCCGACGTGGAGGAGCTGCTGCTCCGCCACACCCAGCTGCCCGA
>NBJMC04203__coassemble_262_pt1 | contig 38379 bp, 29 predicted proteins | sample NBJMC04203__metabat2_low_PE_021 | metagenome-assembled genome bin NBJMC04203 | reverse complement strand
AATATGTGGGCAAGGTGCTGCCGGCGGCGGTGTTCGGCCTGCTGGTGGTCTACTGTCTGCGGTCGGTGGACCTGTTCTCCGGCAGCCGCGGCCTGCCCGAGGCCATCTCCATTCTCCTGGTTGTGGCCCTCCACCTGTGGAAGCGGCAGATGCTGCTGTCCATCGCCGGGGGCACCGTGTGCTATATGCTGCTGGTGCAGCTGGCCTTTTGACGGCTCCCAGCCCTGAGACGAGAGAAAAGGAGGCCCTTATATGGCGGACAATACCGGAATCCACCCCCTGCGCTCGCTGAAAAGCGGTGTGTCTCTGATCCTGGCCGGCGTGGCGCTGGCGGCGGTGTGCTTCGGCGCGGGCTTCTTCACCGGCGGCCGCTCCCAGGAGGCGCCCCAGCTGTCCTCCGTCACCGTGGAGCAGCAGCTCCAGCAGATCAGCCAGCTGGCCACCACCCGGTACGCCTACACCAACATGGGGCAGTTTGAACGGGGCAGCGACTTCTATGGAATCCGTATCCCCTTCACCACCAGCCGGTTCATTGTGTCATACAGCGGGGTCATCACCGCCGGTGTGGACCTGAGCCAGGCCCGGGTGGAGGTGACCGGCGAACAGGTGACCGTCACCCTTCCAGCCGCCCAGATCCTCTCCCACGAAATCGATCCGGACAGCCTGGAGGTCTTTGACGAGACCCGCAGTATCTTCAACCCCATCACCATTCAGGACTATAACGGCTTTCAGGCCGATCAGCAGGGCGTGATGGAGGAGAAGGCCCTTCAGTCCGGCCTCCTCACCCAGGCCCAGGACCAGGCGGAGGCGGCGGTGACCGGGCTGCTCACCCCCCTCCTGAACGAGGGGCAGGCCCTGGAGGTCCGGACGGCAGAGGCGGAGACATAACAAAACAGCTTGACGGACAGTTGGTCCGTCAAGCTGTTTTTTCTACATGGCCTGGATGCGGCCCTGAATGAGCTTGCCCACCGCGTCGGCGAACCAGCCGATGGAGGGGATGCGCAAGAGCTCCTTGCCGTAGATCTGCCGGGCGTTGGGCAGCTCCCGGTCGCTGCCGGTGAAGATGCACACGGGGGAGAGGCCGTGTTTGCGCAGCTTTCCCGCCTCATCGGCGGCGTCCTGGACCCCCAGCTTGCCCCCGTAGTCCCGGCCCCCGGGGAGCATGCCCGGGTTGGGAATCTTCTGGTCGTCGTTGGGGTTGGCGTCGGACAGGAGAATGAGAAGCCGGTGGTCGCTCTGCTCCCGCTCCATGAGCCAGTCCATGGCCCGCAGCGCCAGGCCGTCCCGGTTCCAACCAGCGGACACATAGTCGAAGATGGCGTCGTTCTTCCCCGCCTCCTGGTAGTCCCGGAAAATGCGGATCACGGTGCAGCCGCTCACCGAGCAGAAGGAGGACACCCGCACCGGGATCTGACATCGGGTGAGGGCGGCGGCGATGAGGTAGGCCTGAGTCGATAACTTCTCCTGCTGCTGGTTCTGGGAGGCGGAGGCGTCCAGCAGGATGTCCACCGACAGGTCCCCCAGCTCGCTCTGCTGCCGCTGGACGAACACCCGGCCGTCCTGAAGGGCGCCCGCCCGCCAGGCCAGGCGGGGCTGGAGATTTCCCGCCCTGGTGCGGCTGTCGGTGACGTCCGACTGGAGCAGGATGGTGTTTTGCAGCTGCTGGGCCAGCTGGGAGAGGATGTGCTGGTTCTGTACCAGGCGAGCCTGGTAGTACGCCCGGTTCTTCTCCCGCTGGCGCTGGAACATGTCCCGCTCCCAGGCGGTCTCCTTGCTCACGTGACCGGTGGGCAGCACGCCCTTGGTAAAGTGGAGGCGGCAGTTCTTGTGGTTGCCGGTGCACAGGGCCTTCTCCGCCGCCGCCGTCTCCGACGGGGGGAACATGGACACCCCGAAGCAGTTCTCCACATACTCCCGCAAAACCTGCTCCCGGGTCTGGCCCTGGCCCAGACGGAGAAGGAAGTTTTTCTGCCAGAAGCGCTTCCGGCCCTCCTCCTCCACCGGCCCGCCGCCGGGCTCCCCCAGGCGGCGCAGGGCATTGCCGCTCACCAGGCCGCTTCGCTTTTTGCCCTTGTGGAGGATGTCCCGGCCGGCGAAGGCGGCCCACTGCCGGTCGGTGACGCTCCGCCGGGCTCGCTTGAACCACTTGTGGAGGAGGGTCTCCATCCGGCCGGTGAGCTCCTCCTCGGTGCAGCCCACGGGGAAGGTCAGGTCGTCCAGCACCCCCTTCTCCCAGGAATCCTCCTGGGCGGGGTCCCCCAGGGCCCGCCGGAACCACAGCCAGCGCAGGTTGTGGATGCCCTCCCGCTCGGCGGACTTCCGGGGCTGGGCCGTCGCCTGGAGGGCGTACTGCCGCCGCAGGTCCTCCAGCACCGGCCGCTCCCCCACTGTCCGCCGGAAGGCCACCCCCTCCAGGCCCAGCCAGAACAGGTCGGTGTAGAAGGCGCCGCTGGTCTGGCTCTGGAAGGTGTTGAACAGGGGCCTGAGCCGTTCGTAGTCATAGAGGCGGTACACCAGGCCGATGATGGTGTTGAAGTACAGGTCCGCCTCGCCGTCCGGACGGTACATCTGAAAGTCGGCCCGAAGCTGGTAGTTCTCCGCCCCGTTCCAGAACTGGTTTTCCGCCCGGCGGCTCTCAATGTCTTCCCGGTCCATATCAGCCCTCGAACAGCTTGGAGCGGTCCGCGTCCCGGGGGATGCGGGCCCACACCGCGTCGGCCACCAGCTGCCGCTCGAAGGGGTCGAAGGCCTTGTTGATGATGCCCAGCTCCAGGGCCTGGCCGGAGGGGATGCCCTTCTCCATCAGGTGCAGGGCGGACAGCAGCCCCCGCAGGTCCAGGGCTTTGGTGGAGATCTCCGAGCTGTCGCACTTCTGCCGCAAATCCCCAAACAGGGCGGAGAACTGCTCCACCCAGGTGTGCTTCATCTGGGGAAAGCCCCGCAGCAGCAGCTTTTCCAGGTTCTCCGGGGAGATCACCGGCATGTCCATAACCACGAACCGGGACACCAGGGCCTCGTTCAGCTCCCGGGTGCCGGCGTAGCCGTAGTTCATGGTGCCAATGAAGCGGGCGGCGTCGTCCAGCACGATCCGGTCATACCCGGGCACGTCGATGACCCGCCGGAAGTCCAGGGTGGCGTGGAGGACGGCCAGGGCCTCGTTCTTGGCCATGTTCACCTCGTCCAGCACCCCGAAGCCCCCCAGCCGGGCGCACTTGGAGATGGGGCCCTCCCGGAACACCACCTCCCCGTCCTTCAGGGTGTCCGCCCCCACCAGGGAGGCCGCGTCCACATTCACATACATGGACACGTCCCAGCTGGGCCGGCCGAAGGCGGCGGCCAGGTTCTCGGCCAGCACGTTTTTGCCCGTGGCCTTGGGGCCGGCCAGCAGCAGGTGCTGTCCGCACAGGAGGGCGGCGGCCGCCCCCTCCCAGATCTCTTTTCCGTAGTATAGGAAGCGGGGAGCGGGGACCCGCCCCCGGGCCTCCTCCGGCGCCGGGTGGGCGGCCCGGAAGGCCTGCATCTCCTCCAGCAGGCCCTTGTCCACGCCCTCGTCCGCTAATTCCTTCCAAATATCCATGGTACAAACTCCTCATGTATGCCTCGGCCCGCGTCCGCCGCCTGGCGGCAGCCCCCAGGGTTCCGCGGGCCCGTTCCGTATTGTACGCCCCAGCCGGGAAATACGCAAGGGGGAACGTCAGAATTTTCCACAAGCCGGTAGGACAAAGGAGCTCCTCTGCCCCGACAGGGCGGAGGAGCTCCTTTTAAAACCGGCGGTTACTCCGCCTTCTGGCTCTCCAGATATTCGTCGTAGGTCATCATCCGGTCGATGAGCTTCCCGTCCGGGGTGAAGTCAAAGACCCGGTTACACACGGTCTGGATCAGCTGGTGGTCGTGGGAGGCCACCAGCACGTTGCACTTCACCGCCTCCAGGCCCTTGTTCAGGGCGGCGATGGACTCCAGGTCCAGGTGGTTGGTGGGCTGGTCCAGCATGAGCACGTTGGCCCCGGAGAGCATCATCCGGGAGAGCATGCACCGGACCTTCTCGCCGCCGGAGAGGACCTTTACGGGCTTATACACCTCGTCCCCGGAGAAGAGCATCCGGCCCAGGAAGCCCCGGAGATACTGCTCCTGGGGGTCGCTGGAGTACTGGCGCAGCCACTGCACCAGGTTGTCGTCGTTGTCCTGGAAGTAGGGGGTGTTGTCCTTGGGGAAGTAGGAGAAGGTGGCCGTCTGGCCCCACTTCACGGTGCCCTCGTCGGGCTCCATCTCCCCGGCCAGGATCTTGAACAGAGCGGTGTGGGCGTTCTCGTTGTCGCCTACAAAGGCGATCTTGTCCCCGTGGTTCACAATGAAGGACACCTTGTCCAGCACCTTCACCCCGTCGATGGTCTTGCTCACGTCGGTGACAAAGAGGATGTCCTTGCCCACCTCCCGGTCGGGGGAGAAGGCCACCCAGGGGTAGCGGCGGGAGGAGGCGGGCATCTCCTCCACGGTGAGCTTGTCCAGCAGTTTTCTCCGGGCGGTGGCCTGCTTGGACTTGGACTTGTTGGCGGAGAAGCGGGAGATGAAGTCCTGCAGCTCCTTGATCTTCTCCTCGTTGCGCTTGTTCTGGTTCTTGATGAGCTGCTGCACCAGCTGGGAGGACTCGTACCAGAAGTCGTAGTTGCCCACATACATCTTGATCTTGTTGTAGTCGATGTCCACGATGTGGGTGCACACGGTGTTCAGGAAGTGCCGGTCGTGGGAGACCACGATGACGGTGCCCTCGAAGTCCAGCAGGAAGTCCTCCAGCCAGTTCACCGCGTCGATGTCCAGGTTGTTGGTGGGCTCGTCCATCATCAGCAGGTCGGGATTGCCGAACAGGGCCTGGGCCAGCAGGACCTTCACCTTCAGCCGGGCGTCCAGGGTGGCCATGTCGTTGTAGTGGAGCTCGGTGCCGATGCCCAGACCCTGGAGGATGCGGCTGGCGTCGCTCTCGGCCTCCCAGCCCCCCAGCTCGGCGTACTCCTCCTCCAGCTCGCAGGCCCGCATGCCGTCCTCGTCGGTCATCTCCTCCTTGGCGTAGATGGCCTCCTTCTCCTTGCCGATGTCATACAGGCGCTGGTTGCCCATGATGACCGTGTCCATGACGTTGTAGGCGTCGTAGGCGTTCTGGTCCTGCTTCAGCACCGACATGCGCACGTTGGGCAGGATGGACACCTCGCCGGTGCTGGGCTCCAGCTCCCCGGAGAGGATCTTCAGAAAGGTGGACTTGCCGGCGCCGTTGGCGCCGATGATGCCGTAGCAGTTGCCCCGCAAAAACTGCAGGTCCACGTGGGAAAACAGCGGGGTGCCGCTGTAATTCAAGCTCAGATCGGTAACGGTGATCATGGTAATCTCCTTTTCCAATTCAATCCAAATTCAAAACATGGTCAAAACGCGTCTGCGCGTACGGCAACCATCTTATCATATTCCCCGGAGTTTGAACAGAGGACAGCGAAAAAATTCCGCCGCATTTTCGCAAAAAAATTCCGCTTTTCTTGTGAGAAAAGCGGAATTTTGGCCGATTCTATCTCGGTTCCGGGGCGCGGGCCGGGCGGCTCACCAGGACAGCAGCTTGTGGAGCATCACGGCCCCCTCGGCCCGGGTGGCGGTCCGGTCTCCCGCCCAGGCGCCCTGGACCATGCCGACGCCCTGGGCCAGGGCGGCGTAACCCAGATCCTCCGAGGGGATGGAGGACTTGTCCGTGTAGGAGCAGGTGTAGATGCCCGTCAGCTGGGCGGCGGCCTTGAGCCCCTCGGCGTTGAGAAGCAGCTTCACCGCCTGGCTCCGGGTGAGGGGGGCGCCGTCCTGGCGCTCCGTGCGGGTGAGGGCCCCCGTGCGGTAGGCGGCGGCGTAGGCCATGTCCCGCTCCTGCCGGGTGGCGGCGGCGGGGTCCAGGGGGTAGTTTTCCACGCTGAAGAGCAGGCACACCATGTCCCACTGGGTCATGGCCTGCCCGGGGGCGAAGGTCCCGCCGTCGTAGCCCACGTTGTACCGGGCCAGGGCCTCAACAGCCCCCTGGGCCCAGTGGCCGGACAGGTCGGAGTAGGTCAGTCCGGATGCGGCGGCGGTCTCCCGCTGGACGGGCTGGCCGGTCTTGGCGTCCACCCCCAGGTAGGAGCCCTCCCGGTCCAGGCCGTAGCCCAGCTTCAGCCGGTAGAAGGCAGTCAGCCCCAGCTGGAGGTAGGGTGCGGCCTCGGGGTCGCCGGCGGAGAGCTTCTCCGGCACCTGGAGATAGCCCAGGGTCACGGTGTAGGTACCCATCCAGGCGTCCAGGGCGGTCTGGGCCGAGACGATGCCGTCCGGGCTGTCGAAGGTCACCCCGTCGTCATAGGAGTAGGAGAGCCCGCAGATGGAGCCGTCCTCCGCCGAGACCTCCACTCCGTAGAAGTGCTCCGGGAAGAAGTACCCGTTCTCCTGCCGGGCGAAGGTGAAGAAGTAGGTGCTTTGGACCTCACCCTGGGGCCCCTGATACAGGGCCAGCTTGGCGGAGCGGTCGGGGCAGAAGCTCTGGAGGAAGGCCTCCGCCTGCGTCTGGGCCTCCGCCTGGGTCAGACTGGGCTTCTGGTCCTCGTCCCAGGGGAGGTAGGACCACAGGTCCTCCACCTGACCGGTCTTGGCGTCCACCGTGAAGGTGCGGGAGGCGGTTTCATCTGTTCCGGGCAGCAGGTAGCGCAGGGTGCACAGCACCTGCTCCTCCTGGGCCTCGGTCGCCTCGATCAGCCGGTAGGAGGCGGAGGAGAGGGTGTAGTCCTCCAGGCCGTACTGGGTGACTGCCCGGAGCTGTCCGTCCAGGGTCTCCTTGGACAGAACCCCCTCCAGCTTCTGGATGCCCTCCTGCTCCGCCTGGGACAGGCCGTTCTCAGGGGTTCCGGCGGCGCTGTCCTCGCTGGAGCTGCCGCCGCCCATGCCCATGTTCCCCAGACCGGCTTCCAGCTCGGTCAGGTTCACCAGCGCGCCGGTCTGGGCGTCCACGTAGTACTCGTCCCGGCTGTCGGGCACATAGCGCAGCACAGCCTGGGCGCCCCCGTCCTCAGGCAGGACGTACTCCAGCTTCAGGGACAGGGAGCTTTTCAGGCTCTGGGCGGCGGCCTGGGCGGTCACGGCGGGGGTGGGACTGGGCACGGTCCCCAGGTAGGTCCCGTTGGATACATCCCGGTGGAAATTGGTCACCTGACCGCTCCCGCCGTCCACGGTGATGGAACAGCTCAGGGGAGAGGGCAGGCCGTGATAGAGAATGTCGCCGGAGAAGCGGTACTGGTTCCGGCCCAGGCGGTCGGAGCCGGAGGGCTCCTCCAGCTGGACGGACTCCAGGCCATGGGAGAGTACCTTGTCCAAAAAGGCCTGGGCGGTCTCCTTGGCCTGGGCGGGGTCGCCGCTGGGGTAGGAGGGCAGGCCGGCGGAGCCCGCCTCCTCCTGGGACAGGGAGTACCCGGTGATGGTCCCGTCCTCCAGAGCGTCGATGGACAGGGTGCCGGCGCTGCCCTCCCAGTACAGGGACCACTGGCTCACCAGGGTCTGGTCATAGCACTCCCCGTAGAAGGTGCTGTACTCCGAGGTGTCCAGGTCCAGGGTGTCCTTGACCGCCTGGGTGACCTGGGCCAGGCGGGCGTCCTGCGTGGTCTCGTCCGCCGCCGCGGCGGGCAGGACCAGGGAGGCCGCCAGCGCGGCGGCCAGAATCAGGGCAGCTGTGCGTTTCATCAAAATCCCTCCGTTTCATTGGTGTGTCCGGGCTGTCTTCTACTGGTATCCTATCATACTTTTAGACGAAACAAAACGGCTCAGGTTGCACAAATTTAATGAAAACTTAAAAATTTTCTCACCCCGTGCAACTTTTCCCAGGGAGCCGCGTCTTTTATAATAGAGAAGAAAAGAGCCGCCGGAGCGCCTCCGGCGGCCGGAGGGGGAGCATACCATGGAGGATCAGCAGATCATCGAGCTGTACTGGGCCCGGTCCGAGCAGGCCATCCGGGAGAGCGAGACGAAGTACGGGGCCTTCTGCCTCTCCATCGCCCGGAACATTCTGGCCCAGGAGCAGGACGCGGAGGAGTGCGTCAACGACACCTGGCTGCGGGCCTGGAACGCCATGCCGCCCCAGCGGCCGGGCATTCTGTCCGCCTTCTTTGGAAAGCTCACCCGGAATCTGTCCCTGGACCGGTGGCGGTATAACCGGGCGGCCAAACGGGGCGGGCCCCAGGTGGAGACGGCCCTGGAGGAGCTGGGGGAGTGCATCCCCGCCCCCGGCCGGCCGGAGGACCGCCTGGAGGAGCGGGAGACCGCAGCCCTCATCTCCCGGTTCCTCCGGGAGCAGCCCCAGCTGGACCGGGTGCTGTTTCTGCGGCGGTACTGGTACCTGGACTCCGTCGCGGCCCTGGCGGAGCGGTTTTCCATGAATGAGAACACGGTCAAATCCAGGCTTCACCGCACCCGCCTGCGTCTGAAGGAAGTCCTGCTGCGGGAGGGGGTGGCGGTATGACTCGGGAAGAACTGCTGGAGGCCATTGGCCGGGTGGACGACGACCTGATCCAGGAGGCGGAGGACTGCCGCCTCCCCGCCCGCAGGCCCGGCTTACCCCACTGGAGGCCTCTGGCCGGCGGGCTGGCCGCCTGCCTGGTGCTGGCCGCGGTGTTCTATCTGCCCTTCGGCATGAGCGGCGGCGGAGACAACACCACCTCCGGCGCGGCGGGGAGCTCGTCCGCCGCCCAGGAATCCCAGACAGATCATTCGGCCGGGACCGCCCAGGACGGCGGCTCCGATGTGTGGAGCGGAAGCGGAAGCGGCGAGGCGCTGCCCGAGACCCCCTCCGCCGGGAACGAGAGCTCCGGCGGCTCCTCCTCCCAGGAGGGGGGCGCGGTCCAGGACGTGCTGCGCACCCCCGCGGGGGAGTATACCCTCACCGGCGAGCTGGCCTCCGCACTGCCGGAGGGCAGCCGCCAGCTGGGCGTGCTCTTTCTGGAGGGGGAGGACAGCAAGGAGGGGCTGTACACCACCCGCCGGGAGTACGCCGGGTGCATGCTGTGGGAGGGGCCGGACGGGACCCTCTATGTAAAGCTCCCGGGCGACGGGTACGCCCTGGCCCGGCCGGCGGAATAGCTCCATCGCCCGGATGGAGACACAAAAACTGTATCTCAAACCGTGGAGAAATCCGCTGGAATCAGACGATTCCAGCGGATTTTTTTCGCCAGGGGCCAAACAAGGCCGGCCTTGCCGCTGAAAAATACCGGTCCCGCGGCGGAATCGTTCCGTGCTTTGTAAAATTTGCGCCCTCCAGGGAAATACTACGGAGGTATTTCATATCCGCCTCTGCCGTCTGGCGGGGCGGAGGCCTGCCGCGCCTGCGGCGGGCGGCTCAAAGGGAGGGAATGGGATGTCAGCCAACATCCGTGATTACGCCAAGCTCGCCGCCGAGATCCGGGATCAGGTGGGCGAACAGAATATTGTCAGCGCAGCCCACTGCGCCACCAGGCTCCGCCTGGTTCTGCGAGAGTCTCCCCCCGCCGAGGTGACCAGACGCATCTCCGAACTGCCCGCGGTGATTCAGGTGCTGGAGAGAGGGGGACAGTATCAAATCGTCATCGGCGTCCACGCCAAAGACGTGTATGAGGAGCTGGTGAAACTCCTGCGCCTGGACCAGTCGGACCAGCCCGCGCAGAAGCAGGGAATCCTGGCCCGGGTGATCGCCACCATGTCCGCGGTCTTTGCCCCCTTTGTCTATATTCTGGCGGCCGCCGGACTGGTGCAGGGGGCGCTGATCCTCCTGGCGCAGTGGATTCCCGCCTTTCCGGACACCGGAACCTACGCCGTGCTGAGCTTTATCTCCTGGACCCCCTTCACCTTCCTGCCCGCAATGATCGCGGTGACGGCCTCCAGGCACTTCAAATGCAACACCTTCATTGCGATGTGGTGCTGTCTGGCCCTGGTCAACGCCGACTGGGGCGCGCTGGCGGCCCGGATCGCCGGCGGGGAGACCATCCGATTCCTGATCTTCCCCATGGCGCAGACCACGTATACCTCCACGGTGCTGCCCCCGCTGTTCCTGGTGCTGGTGCTGTCCTATCTGGAGCGGTTTCTGGACCGGCGCCTGCCCGATGTGGTGAAGGCCATCGGAACCCCATTTCTCTGCGCCGTCATTATGGTCCCCCTCACCATTTTGGTGATCGGCCCCCTCTCCGACGCCGCGGCGAACGGCATCGCGGTGGCGTATAATCAGCTGGCCCGCACCGTTCCCATGGTGGCGGGGGCCCTTGTGGGAGGGATCTGGGAGATCTTCGTCATCTTCGGGGTCCACTGGGGTGTCACGCCCATGAACATCGCCAATTTCAACGCCAACGGCCGCGACACCTTTCAGGCCTTTCAGACCTGCGCCGTGGTGGCCCAGGCGGCCGCCTGCTTCGGCGTGGTGCTGAAGACCAGACGGCGGGAGATGAGACGGGTGGCCTTCTCCGCCGGCCTGACCGGCATATTCGGCATCACGGAGCCAGCCATATACGGCGTGACGCTGCCGCTGAAAAAGCCGTTTATCTGCGGCTGCGTCGGAGGGGCGGTGGGCGCGATTGTCCTGAGCCTGTTTGATACCATGTACTACGTCTACGCCGGGCTGCCCGGGCTCCTCACCACCGTCAACGCCATCAGCGCCCAGAACCCCATGTCCTTCCCCGGCATGCTGCTGGGGACCCTGGCCACCATCGTGGTCACCATCGCGCTGGTACAGGTCGTGGGCTGCGGGGAGAGCCCGGGCTCCGGGGATGCGGCGGACGCGGCGCCTTCCGGCCCGGTCCGCACCCCTGCTCCCGGGGAGGCGGGGGAGGTCACGGTGTGCTCCCCCCTGAGCGGCACGGTGGTTCCTCTGTCCCAGGTGAAGGACCCCACCTTTGCCCAGGGAATCCTGGGGGAGGGGGCCGCGGTCCAGCCCAGAGAGGGGAAGCTGTACGCCCCCTTTGACGGTACGGTGCTCAGCATCGCGGACAGCAGGCACGCCGTCCACCTGCTGGGCCCCAACCAGATGGAGCTGCTCCTCCATATCGGGCTGGATACGGTGGAGCTGGGCGGGGCGGGCTACACCGCCAGGGTCAAGGAGGGGGACCGGATTCGGACCGGCGACCTGCTCGTGGAGTTCGACCTGGAGGAGATCCGCCGGAAATACGATCCCATCACACCGGTTTTGGTGACCAACGCCGAGGACTTTGCGGCGGTCGAGCTGTGGAGGAGCGGCGGCCCGGTGGAGGCGGGGGAGCCGCTTCTGCGGGTGAGAAACGAACAGGACGGCAATTTGGAGGGGACGACATGAGTTTTCCGGAACATTTTTTATGGGGCGGCGCGGTGAGCGCCGGACAGCTGGAGGGGGCCTGGAATGAGGACGGAAAGGGCGTCAGCGTGACCGACGTCCTCACCGGCGGCAGTTCCGGCGTGCTGCGCCGCATCACAGACGGCGTGCTGCCGGGAGAGCGGTACCCCAACCACGAGGGGGTCGATTTCTACCACACCTTTCGGGAGGACATTGCCCTTCTGGCGGAGCTCGGCCTCAAGTGCTTCCGCACCTCCATCGCCTGGACCCGCATTTTTCCAAACGGCGACGACCCCCAGCCCAATGAGGCGGGCCTGCGGTTTTATGACGCGCTCTTTGACGAGCTGCTCAAATATCACATTGAGCCGGTGGTCACCCTCTCCCACTTTGAGATGCCCTGTCACCTGGCCCGGCGCCACGGCGGCTGGCTGAGCCGGTACACGCTGGAGTGCTTTGTCCGCTATGCCTCCACGGTGATGGAGCGCTACAAGCACAAGGTCCGGTACTGGATGACCTTCAATGAGATCAACAACCAGAGCAACACCGGCCTGGACCTGTTTGGCTGGACCTGCTCCGGAATCCGCTTTTCGCAGCTGGAGCGCCCCAGGGAGGCCATGTACCAGGCGGCCCACCACCAGTTTGTGGCCGGGGCCGCCGCGGTCAGGGCGGGCCATGAGATCAATCCGGAGTTCCGGATCGGCTGCATGTGCTCCTTTGTGCCCGTGTACCCCTACTCCTGCCATCCGGACGACGTGATGGCGGCCGCGGAGTGCATGCACGAGCGGTTTTATTTCTCGGACGTTCAAGTCCGGGGGCGCTATCCGGCCTTTGCCCGGCGGCAGTGGGAGCGGGAGGGCTGCCGGATCGCCATGGAACCGGGGGATGAAACCGTCCTGGCGGAGGGACGGGCCGACTACCTTGGCTTCAGCTACTATATGTCCAATACGGTCAGGGCCCAGGGGCAGGGGGGCTCCGCCGCCCGCTTGGACGGCGGCTTCCCCAATTCCGTGGACAACCCCTATGTGGACAAGAGCGACTGGGGCTGGCAGATCGATCCCACGGGCCTGCGGTACGCCCTGGTCACCCTGTATGAGCGGTACGAGGTCCCCCTGTTCATTGTGGAAAACGGGTTCGGGGCCATAGACAAGCTGACGCGGGACGGGGAATGCCACGACCCCTACCGGATCGACTATCTGAGATCGCACATCGCCCAGATGAAAAAGGCGGTGGAAGAGGACGGGGTGGACCTGATGGGGTATACGCCCTGGGGGTGCATCGACCTGGTCTCCTTCACCACAGGGGAGCTCAAAAAGCGGTATGGCTTTCTCTATGTGGATCGGAATGACGACGGCAGCGGGAGCGGGAAGCGGTACCGGAAGGACTCCTTTTTCTGGTTCCAGAATGTCATCCGGACCAATGGCGAGGCGCTCTAGCGCCACAGAAAACAGAAGAAAAAAACAAAAACGCTGGAATCCGAGGATTCCAGCGTTTCAGCTTGTCGAAAAACCTCTGTTCAGACGAATCCGCCCGAGTGTTGGCGGGGGAGCTCGAGGGGGCGGCAGCCCGCCTCGAGTGGGATCGAATGCCCTGAATGCCTTGCATGGCAAGGCGTTCAGCGAGCGCAGCGAGGACTTTCCCGCCGCGCAGCGGCGGGAAAGTAACGGCATTTTTACAGGGGAGGCGGACCGGCGCCTGTCCGGCGGGCGGCGGTCATCCCAGCATATGGATGAGCTCCGGTAGCTGGGACAGGTTGTTCAGCACGAAGTGGGCTCCGGCGGCGCGGAAGGTCTCCTCCGCCCGGCGGCAGGCGGCCCGGCGCTCCTCCGGGGCGAGGGCCTCGTACTCCCCCTGGCTCAGTCCCAGGACGGAGCTGCCCTCGACGACCCCCACCGACCACACGCCGGCGCTGACCCCCTCCTGGATGTCGGAGACGGTGTCCCCCACCTTCACGGCGTTTTTCACGCTGGAGACCTCCAGCGCCTTCAGGTTTTCAAAAATCATGTAGGGATAGGGGCGGCCCTTGCCGCCCACCCCGTCGGGGCTGATCCAGAAGTCGGGGGCGTAGCCCAGCTGGGCGGCCCTGGGGACCACAATGTGCATCATGGAATCGGTATAGCCGGTGGTGGAGCCGATCTTCAGCCCCATCTCCCGCAGGGCGGCCGCCGTCTCCACCGCAAACGGCTTGGGTGTGGAAAACTGGTCCAGGATGGAGAAGAGCTTGGGCTCGAACTGGGCGTACACCGCCTCCACGTCCTCCTCCCCGGCGGGGCGGCCGTGGGTCTCCTCCCAGGCCCGGGCGATGCGCTCCATCCGGAGCATGGTGCGGATGTGGTCCCGCTTCAGCATGCCCATGGGCTTGCGGGTCTCCTCCAGGGTGACCGGCACGCCGTGGTGGGCGAAGGCCTCCTGAAAGGCCTGGACGGGGGCGAAGCAGCCGTAGTCCACGGTGGTGCCCGCCCAGTCAAAGATGACGGCCTGGATCATGCGATCTCCTCCTTATGGGCGGCCAGGAAGCCGGCGATGATGGCGGTGAGCTTCTCCATGTCCTCCGGGTAGATCTCCCCGATGTTGCCCACCCGGAAGGTGTCCGCGTCGGTGAGCTTGCCCGGGTAGAGGACGTAGCCCCGCTCCTTGATGTAGGTGTAAAACTGGGAGAACTGGAAGGACACCCCGGCGGGATAGAAGAAGGTGGTGATGATGGGCCCCTGGTGGCTCCCGTCAATGTAGGGGGTGAAGCCCATGGCGCGCATCTTCTCAATGAGCAGGCGGTTGTTCTCCGCGTAGCGGCGGTGCCGGGCGGGGATGCCCCCCTCCGCCTCCAGCTCGTCCAGGGCCTTGGAGAAGGCCAGCACCACGTGGGTGGGGGAGGTGAAGCGCCACTTGCCGTCCTTCTCCATCCCCTTCCACTGGTCCAGCAGGTCCAGGGACAGGGAGCGGGCCTTGCCCTCGCTCTCCAGCAGCTTGTCCCGGCGGCACAGGATGAAGGAGAAGCCGGGCACCCCCTGGATGCACTTGTTGGCGCTGGACACCAGGAAGTCGATGCCCCAGTCGGAGACGGGGATGTCCACCCCGCCGAAGGAGGACATGGCGTCCACGATAAAGGTCCGTCCGGCGTCCCGGACCACCTTGCCCACGGACTGGATGTCGTTGAGGATGCCGCTGGTGGTCTCGCTGTGGACCATGGCCACGTGGGTGATGGCCGGGTCCTGGGCGAGCAGCTGGGCGACGCGGGCGGGGTCGGGGATGCGGTCATAGTGCTCCGCGTAGTGGACATAGGGGATGCGGTTCCGGTCGCAGATCTGGGTCATGCGCACCCCGTAGGCCCCGTTGGAGCAGATGAGGACCTTGTCCTCGTCCCCCACCACGCTGGAGAGGACGCTCTCCACCCCGAAGGTGCCGCTGCCCTGCATCAGGACAGCGGTGTAGTCGTCCTCGGATACGTGTCCCAGCTGGAGCAGCTGGCGGCGGATCTTCTGGGTGACGGCCTTGTAGTCGTCATCCCAGGTGCACCGGTCCACCAGCATCTCCTCCTTCACCGTGTCGGTGGTGGTCAGGGGGCCGGGGGTCAGCAGTTTATAGGTATTCATGGTCGGTTCCTCCTTTTCTCACAGACAGCCGGTTCAGCCCTTGGCCCGCTCGGACAGCTCCTGGTGGGCGGTGAACAGCTCGAAGGTCAGAGGCTCGTCAAAGACGCTGGGGTAGGCGGACTGGTTGGCGGGGTCGGCGGTCTCACCCTCATAGAGGGGGTTGGGGTAGGTCTGGATCAGCTCGGCGCGGCCGTTTTCAATGATGCACTGGGCCATCTCCATGGCCAGGGGGTTGGTGTTCTCCCCCTTGTCCAGGACGGCCACCGACTCGGTGAGGGAGAAGTTGCCCTCGGTGGGGTCCACGTAGTCGATGGGCAGGCCGTCGGCCTTGTCGGCCACCGCCTGGTGGCGCAGGCCGAAGCCGATGGCCACCTCGCCGGCCCGGCACAGCTTCAGGGGGCCGGAGCCGGAGGTCTCGATGTGGGCGCCGCAGTTGTCATAGATGGCGGCCAGCGTCTCCTCGGCCCCGTCCTCGCCGTAGGCGTCCACCAGGGCCTGGATCAGCAGCCACGCGGTGGAGGAGGACTGGATGTCGGTGACGGCCACCTGTCCGGCGTACACCGGGTCGGCCAGGTCCTTCAGGCAGGTGGGGGTGGGCAGGTTCTCCGAGGCCATCAGCTCGGTATTCAGAATGATGGCCCCCTCCTGGGAGGTGATGGGGGCGGTGTAGTCGGGCACCTCCTCCAGGGTGTTCACCTCAAATTCCAGGGGCAGGAACATGTTGTTCTGGTCCTGGGCGCTCTGGAGGTAGAAGGTGCTCATGGTCACCAGGTCGGCCTCCAGGTTGGTGCCCTCGGCCAGCAGCTTGCCCCCCAGCTCGGAGGTGCCGTAGGTCTGCACGATATACTTGCCCTCGTAGCCGCCCGCGTTCAGGGCGTTCTCCATGGCGGTGATGGCCTCCTCGTCGGCGTTGGAGTAGATGACGATCTGGTCGTCGCCGGAGCCGGAGCCGCTGCCGCAGCCGGCCAGGAGGGACAGGGACAGGGTCAGGGCGGTGCCCAGGGCGAGATACTTGCGGATGTTCATTGGACAGCTTCCTTTCTTTTGGCAAATAGTTGGATGGGACGGCGCTCTTTCACCGGGTGGGCCGCCTTATAGCTGGCCAGGCAGGAGAAGAGCCCTTTGGCGATCAGGTTGGTGGCCAGGATCAGCAGGGAGAGGACGAACACCTCGTTGAAGCGGTTCACATACTGCAGCTGCTTGATCATGGTGGTGAGGACCATGGTCCGGGCCCCGGCGATGAAGATGAGGGCGCTGATGGTGACCATGGAGTTGATGAAGTAGTAGCTGAACACCTCGATGAGGCTGGACAGGGCGTTGGGGGTGACCACCCGGAGGATGGTCTGGAGCCAGCTGTCCCCCATGAGCATGGCGGTGGTCTCCCAGCCGGCGTTCATCTTGGACAGGGAGTTCTTCATCATCAGATAGGGGGTGGAGAAGTAGTGGACGATGTTGCACAAGATCATCAGCAGCAGGGTGTTCTGCAGCCCTGTGCCGGAGAAGAGGAACATGTAGGCCACGCCCAGCACCATGCCGGGGATGGCGTTGGTCACCAGGGCGATGCTCTCGATGACTCGCTTGTACCGCTGGGACAGGGTGCTCCGGGCGGTGATGAGGGCGGCGCCGTAGGCCGCCAGCGTGCCCAGGAAGGCGGTGAGCAGGGCCATCACCAGGGAGTGCCAGTAGACGGTAATCAGCTCACTGTCCGTAAAGACGGCGGCAAAGTGCTCCAGGGAGAAGCCGGTCTGATAGGGCCACTCCTCCACCAGGGGGACCACAAAGATCACCGCGAAGATGGACAGGCTGGCCACCGAGATCACCGCGCTGGAGACGCCCCAGCCCGTGTCCCGCAGGGGATTCTTCCGCAGGTCCGCCTGGGAGATGCGGGTGTAGCGGATGTTGAACCGCTCCAGCAGCTGGAGGATGCAGATGCTGCCGATGGAGGGGATGAGCATGATCATGGCGATGACCGCCCCCCGGTTGAAGTCGGGGATGCCCCCCAGCATCTGGTTGTAGAGGAGGGTGGCGATGACCTCATAGCCCCCGCCCACCGAGGCGGGGATGCCGAAGTCGGTGAAGCACAGGAAGAAGGCCTGGATGAAGGCGCCCGCCAGGGTACCCAGCAGGGGGCGGAGAATGGCAATCCAGAAGGTGGCCAGATCCCGGTCCCCCATGACCTTGGAGACGATGATAGTCTTTTTGTCCACAAAGCCCATGGTATTGTGGATCAGCAGGAAGGCCACCGGGATGGTGTAGATCACATAGCCCACCAGCAGCCCGCCGAAGCCGTAGATGTCAAAGAACTGCCGCCCCAGCAGGCGGGTGAGCAGTCCCTGGCGGCCGAAGGAGTAGATGATGGCGAAGCCGTAGGTGATGGTGGGCAGGAACATGGGCAGGGTGGCGATGGCGGTGATGAGCCGCTTGGCCCACTTGGGCAGCTCGGTGTAGTGGACCGCGTAGGCCATCAGGAAGGCGATGACCGTGGCCGCCACGGCCGACGCGGCCGCCACCGCGAAGCTGTTGCCCAGGGCTGTGAGAAATCCGTCCCGGGTCACCACCGAGACATAGAACTCCCCGGTGAGCCCCCCGTCCCCCAGCAGGGACTTACCCAGCAGCAGGAGAATGGGGGCGGCCAGAAAGCCCACGAACAGAAGGGTGATGATCCAGAAGATCCCCTTCAGCTCCCAATTTTTCCGTCTCATGGCGCCTCTCCTCACACGGCCTCACCGGCCAGCTGAGGGCGGTCGCCGAACAGGGCGTAGATGTTGCCCCGCTTGATCTCCAACTGGCGGAGGATGAACTTGCGCACAAAGTCGTTCTTGGGCTGGTGGATGATCTCGTCCGGCTTGGCGTACTGGGAGATGGTCCCCTGGTCGATGATGAGCACCCGGTCGGACAGGGTGAGGGCCTCCTCCGGGTCGTGGGTGACGATGATGGTGGTCAGGTGGTACTCCCGGGCGATGGTCTTGATACGGTCCTTGATGGACTCCTTGATGACCCCGTCCAGGGCGGACAGGGGTTCGTCCAGCAGGAGGATCCGGGGCTTCATCACCAGGGTGCGGGCCAGGGCCACCCGCTGCTTCTGGCCGCCGGAGAGCTGATCGATGCGCTTGTTCAGGTGCTCCCGCAGGCCCAGCAGGTCAATGAGCTCATCCACCTCCTCCTGGGAGGAGATGCCCGGCTTGTTCCGCAGACCGTAGGTGATGTTCTGCTGCACGTTTAAATTAGGGAAGAGGGCATAGTCCTGAAAGACGATGTTGAAGCCCCGCTTCTCCATGGGGGTGTGGGTCAGGTCCTCCCCGTTGTAGCGGATGGCGCCCTGGTCGGCGTCCACGATCCCCAGAATCATGTTCAGCAGCGTGGTCTTGCCGCAGCCAGAGGGGCCCAGGATGGAGACGATCTCCCCGTCCTCCACCTGGAGGGAGATGTCCTTGAGCACGGGCACTCCGTCAAAGGATTTTTGAAGGTGCTCCAGTTCCAGCATGAAAAACCGCTCCTTTCTCGGTTTCAGAAATTTTTGTGGGAGCCGCCGCATGTCCGGCGACGGTGTAATCCTAGCAAATTCCAGCCCCGGGAAACAAGCGCAAAAGGTTTAAGTTTCCGTTAGAGAAGCGTAAAAAGACATCAAAAAACGGGGGCTTTTCTTGTAATTTTCTTACAAGAAAAGCCCCCGCCGGAGGTTCTCACTCCTCCGGATAGCCCCGGTCGGCGATGACCGCACCGCTCTTGTCCAGGCTGCGGGAGAAGCGCTCGTAGTCGCTCTGAATGATCCCCATATACAGCAGATCCACCACCGCCAGGTCGGGGATGCGGGAGAAGATAGCGGTGCCGTAGATCACCGCCTCCTCGCCCCCGGTGCAGAGGCACACATCGGCGTACCGGGCCAGGAGGGGAGTTTTCCGGCTGGTGATGGCGATGGTGCCCGCCCCCGCCTTCTGGGCCAGCTTGAGCGCCTTCACCGTATCCATGGAGCAGCCCGAGTGGGAGAACGCCACCGCCACGTCCGCCACCCCCAGATGGGCCGCCCCGATCTGCTGAAGGTAGGCGTCGGTGTTCATCCGGCAGCAGAGCCCCAGGTAGGTCAGTTTGGTCAGAAGGTCGCCGGCCGGGGTGCAGGAGTTCTCCACGCCATAGATATCAATGGTTCGGGCCGTGGCGAGCATCCGCACCGCCCGGTCCAGCTCCTGGGGGGAGAGAGACTTCAGCGCCGCCTCCAGCAGGCCGCCGGACACCCGCACCTCTTTCAGCGGCAGATCCTCCAGCTGATCCCAGGGTTTTAAGTCAAAGCCCCCCAGGTGGTCGAAGTAGGCCTCCCGCTCCGTCCCCTGGCTGCGGTCCCGCAGCAGGCAGTATTTGAAGTTTCGGAAGCCGCCGAACCCCAGGGCCTGGACAAAGCGCACCACGGTGGGCTGGCTCACCTGGACCTGGTCCGCCAGTTCCGAGATGGTCTGCTGGGTGCAGGTCTCCGGATGGTTCAGCACATAGTCGGCCACCCGCTGTTCCGATGGCCGCAGGGATGCGTAGGTTTTCCGAATCCGGTCCAAAACCTGGATATCGTGCCGCATAGCGTCATCCCCCTCGCCTTGTAACAAAATTACACGTTTCGTCCTTCTGGAACGAAATTCTGTTCGCGGCGATCCCGCTGTTGAGACGCGGAGAAACGCCGGCCGCCGGCCCAAACCGGCGCGCCCGGGAAAACACCCGGCCGCCGCATGATTCCGCCCCTCAATATAATGTAAAATGAGAACAGGCCGCCACCGCCTGTTTGTAAAATCTGGATGAAATCTCTGTATTGTTCGCACATTCTCCGGTTGGAACACCTACGCGCGCCGGGAGCGGAGTGGATGTCCCCGCCTTTGGGCGGGAAACGCTTTGAAAAAGGCCGCTTTAGCTTCTGGGCTAAAGCGGCCTTTTCATTTGTCAAATATTCAGCCGCAGCCGCCGCATCTGGCGCAGGCGGAGGGCGTGGCCGCGCAGCCGCCCAAGGCGGTCTCCCGCAGCTCGATGGGGATGCGCCGCCCCACGGCGTACATGGTCTCCAGCATCTCGTCGAAGGGGATGAGCTGCTTTACCCCGCTGAGGGACAGCTCGGCGGCGATGAGGGCGTTGGCCACCCCGGCGGCGTTGCGGTTCTGGCATGGGTACTCCACCAGACCGCCCACCGGGTCGCACACCAGACCCAGCAGATTCATCAGCACGGTGGACCCCGCGTCCATGCACTGCTCCGGCGTTCCGCCCATGAGCTCCACGGTGGCGGAGGCGGCCATGGCGGCGGCCACCCCCACCTCCGCCTGACAGCCGCCCACCGCCCCCGCCACAGTGGCGTTGCGCATGGCCAGATAGCCCACGGCTCCGGCGTTGAACAGGGCGTCCACAAGGCGGTCGTCGGAGATCTTATAGCAGTCCTGGAGGGCCAGCAGCAGCCCGGGCACGATCCCAGCGGAGCCCGCGGTGGGGGCCGCCACGATGAGGCCCATGGAGGCGTTCACCTCCGCCACCCCCATGGCGTAGGTCATGGCCCGCTGGAGGATGTCCCCGCAGATGGCCTTGCCCCGGGCGGCGTGGTCGTAGAGTTTTTTGGATTCTCCGCCGATGAGCCCGCCCATGGACCTGGACGGCTTTTTCAGCGGCTGTGTGGCGGAGGCCCGCATGATCTCCAGCACCTTGGCCATGCGGTGGTCCACCTGATCCCGGGTGGTCTCCCCCAGCTCGCACTCCCGGCGGCGCATGACCTCTGAGATGGGGCACTGGGTCTGCCGGCACAGTTCCAGCAGCTCAACAGATGATTTAAAGTCCATGGGTTCCTCCTCCTATGGCTCCAGCAGCATGACGTCCTGTACGTTGGGGTTGTTCCGCAGGGGGACGTCGACCCCCTCCGGGAGGCGTCCGTCGGACTCCACGATGGTGTAGGCCGTGTGGCCCTTGGCCTCCCGGAACAGGCGCATAAAGGCGATGTTCACGCCGTTGTCGCTGAGCACCTTGGTGATGTGGGCCACCACGCCCGGCTTGTCCTGCTGGACCACGATGACGGTGCTGTACGCTCCGGTGAAGTCCACCTCCACCCCGTTGATTCGGACGATGCGCACCTTTCCGCCCCCCAGGGACTCCCCGCGCACCACCATGGTCTGTCCCGCGGCGTTCTCCATGCGGATGTCCACCGTGTTGGGATGGACCTCCGTCTCGGTGGTGCAGGGAGTGAAGCGGTAATCCAGCCCCCGGTCCTGGGCGATCTGGAAGGAGCTGCGGATGCGGGTGTCGTCCGTCTCAAACCCCATGAGCCCGCCCAGCAGGGCCCGGTCGGTGCCGTGGCCCTGATAGGTCTTGGCAAAGGAGCCGTAGAGGGTGAACTCCACCTTCACGATGGGGGGAGCGATCATCTTCCGGGCCAGGAAAGAGATGGCCGCCGCTCCGGCGGTGTGGGAGCTGGAGGGGCCGATCATATTGGGACCAAGCACGTCAAAGACACTGATAAAGGCCATAAGCGCTCCTTCTCTCGGTCACTGGGCCTGCGCAGCCTGGGCAGGCGCCTTGTTGATGAATTTCTGATAGATGGTCTCCACGATGACGCCGATGGCGTTGTCCCCGGACACGTTGCAGGCGGTGCCGAAGGAGTCCTGGGTGATATACAGGGCCACCATGATGGCGCAGATGGGGCCGCTGGGGTCGCCGGCCTCCGCCCCGAAGACCATGTACAGGAAGGGCAGGGCGGTCATGATGGAGCCGCCGGGGGCGCCGGGGGAGGCCACCATGGCGATGCCCAGGGTCATAATGAAGGGGATCACCGTGGCCAGGCTGATGGGGATCTGGTTCATCAGGCACACAGCGGTGGAGCAGGCGGTGATGGTGATCATGGAGCCGGCCATGTGGATGTTGGCGCACAGGGGGACCACAAAGTTGCGGATCTCCGCGGAGACGCCATCCGCTTCGGCGCACTGCAGGTTTACCGGGATGGTGGCGGCGGAGGACTGGGTGCCCAGAGCGGTGATATAGCCGGGGATCTGGTTGCGGATCAGGCGGAAGGGGTTTTTGCGGCTGACGGCCCCGGCCACCAGGAACTGCAGGAAGATGCAGATCAGATGCATGAGGATGACCACCAGGAACACCTTCCACAGGATGCCCAGGATGGCAAAGGTCTGGCCGGACTTGGTCATGTTGGTGAAGGTGCCGCAGATATACAGGGGCAGCAGGGGGATGATCACCGAGTGGAGCACCTGGTCAATGACGCCCGAGAAGTCGCTCATCCCGTTGTAGAGGGTGTCGCCGATGGTCTTGCCCCGCAGGGTGGACAGGCACAGGCCCAGCACAAAGGCCAGCACCACCGCCGAGAGGGTGTCGAACAGGGGCGGGATCTCCAGGCTGAAGTAGCTCTCCAGGGAGTTGCCGGCTGTGGCGGCGATCTGCTCCAGGGCGCCGTCGCTCATGAAGCTGGGGAACAGGGTGTCCGCCACCAGGAAGGATGCGGAGCCCGCCGCCAGGGTGGACAGATAGGCCAAAATGACGGTGATGAGCAGCAGCTTGCCCGCGCCGCTTTTCAGGTTGGCGATGCCCATGGTCACATAGGCCAGGATCATCAGGGGGATGATGAAGGACAGGAACGTGCTGAAGATGCTGGACAGGGTGACCACGATCCGGCAGAACCACACGGGCAGGAACTGTCCAAAGAGAATACCGATGATGATTGCGATAATGAGCTTGGGGAACAGACCGAGTTTGAATTTCTTCTTTTCCACAAAAACCCCTCCTATAATTTTGCTCAAATTCCCTCTTGCCTATTGGCTGATTTTAGTATATTCTGTTTGCAATAATATGTAAAATTCATAGTTTTAATAATATGCTTTAAAAAAATTCAACGATCACTTCCCGGGGCGGAAGAAGGAGGGGCTTTGCATGGAGCTGCGGCAGCTCAGCACGTTTATTCAAGTGGCACAGTTGAAAAGCTTTTCCCGGGCGGCGGAGAGCCTGGGGTACTCCCAGTCTGCGGTGACGGTGCAGATCCGGCAGCTGGAGGAGGAGCTGGACACCAGGCTGTTTGACCGGATCGGGAAGCACATCTCACTGACTTCCCGGGGCGTACAGTTTCTGGAGCACGCCTACGATGTGCTTCAGGAGGTGAACAAGGCCCGGCTCTCCGTTTCGGACACCGGGGAGCTGCATGGGCGGCTCCACATCGGGACCATCGAATCCCTGTGCTTCTCCAAGCTGCCCGCCGCGCTGCACGCCTATTGGCAGCGGCATCCCAAGGTGGTGGTCCATGTCACCACCGGCGAACCCAAGTTTTTGATCGAGCGGATGGAGCGGGGAGAGCTGGACCTGATCTACATTCTGGATGAGCCCCGGTACAGCAACAACTGGAACAAGCTGATGGAGCGGAAGGAGCGGGTGGTCTTTGTGACCTCCGCCTCTCTGGGGGCGGAGCTGGAGGGCATTCCGGAACTGACGGTGGAGGACCTGCTGGACAGGCCGTTTTATCTCACAGAGCGGGACACCAATTACCGCCGGGTGCTGGACCGCTTCCTGGCCGCCCGGGACAGGAGCCTCACCCCCTCCCTGGAGTGCAGCGACACGTCTTTTCTCATCCGCATCCTGGAGAACAACCGGGGCATCTCCCTGCTGCCCTGGTATGCGGTGGAGCAGAGCGTGGGGCAGGGGAAGCTCTCCTTGATCCAGGTAGCGGATTTTCATGTCACGCTGTACCGGCAGATCTTTTCCCACAAGGAGAAGTGGTGCTCCCGGGAGATGGACGAGTTTGTCCGTGTGGTCAATGAGCTGGAGGGGCTGTGACGGCCCATACCGCTCTGGATGGGCGAGCCGCCGCACAGGGACGGGAAAACAGACCGGAGAAATAAAAGGGGCGGAGCGCAAAATAATCCGCTGGAATCTGACGATTCCAGCGGATTTCTGGTTGCAGCAAGTGGGCGTGAGCCGCCGGACTGCGGCTCAGAATTTGAGGCGGAAGGAGGCGCTCCCCACGGAAATTTCGTCTCCGCTCCGCAGACGGACCGGGGCGTACACCGGAGTCCCATTCACCCGCGTCCCATTCTGAGACTGGAGGTCCTCCAGATACACCGCCCCCTGGTCCAGAAAGACCCGGCTGTTCCGCAGGGAGAGCGTCTCGTCGTCAAAGGCAATGTCACAGGCGGGGTCCCGGCCGATGTGAAGCTCATCCCGCAGGGTAAATTCGGTCCGCTCCGTCCTCTGTACTCCCCGCACCACCTCCAGGCGCATGTAGATGCCGGCTGGAGCGGGCTGCGGGACCTCCTCCGGTTTTTTCCTGCGGCCCAGGACCACAGCGGCCAGGATCACCACCAGGACTGCCGCCCCGACGCCGAGCGCCAGGGGCAGCGCCGAGGGCTCCGGCTGCTCCTCCGGCGCCGCCGGCTGTGCCGCCGGGGCGCCCCCACCCGGCTCCGGTGCGGGCAGCTCGGTCCCGCTGTCTGGCTCCGTACCCGGGTCCTGGGAGACCGGGAGCGCCACCTGGCTCTCCGCCTGTCCCACCAGCTCCGCTCCGGAGGAGAACACCAGGGAGAGCGGCTGCTCCTCTCCATCCGACACATAGCCGGAGAGGTCAAAGCCCAGCACGAACAGCCGTCCGGTGTATTCCACCAGCTGATCGGCGGCCTGGTCCGCGGTGCACGCCTCCCCGATCTCCCACTGGCTCCCGTCCGACGCCTCGACCAGCTGATTCAAACGGTCCAGGGCGGCGCGGTCGCCGCCGAAGCCGATGGCGTGGAGCATCACGTCGGAGCTCTCGATGCGCTCCAGCAGCGTGTCGTACGGGATCCCGCCCTGGGGGTCGTACTCCACCGCGTCTGTGAGGACGACCAGGCTCCGCAGCTCATTGCCCTGTCTGGGGAGGCCCTCAAAGTAGTCCAGCGCCTGGCCGATGGCGCTGTGCAGCTGGGTGATGGGCTCTGAATACTGCAATCCAGCCAGCTGTTCCGGGACCTCCTCCGGGGCCACGTCCTGGCCGATCACCTGAAAGCCCTCTCCAAAGGTCGCCAAGGTGAAGCGGGTGTTCTCCCCGCTGTGCTCCGCCAGACTCTCGGCAAAGCCCACCACGTCCTCCTGAAAGCCCGGCATGGAGGTGGAGGCGTCCACCATCAGCAGATAGGACACAGGGGAGCCGGCCTGGCGCACGGTCTCCAGGCGGCCGGTGGTCTGGAAGGTGCGGCCGTCCAGAGCGGCCTCCGCCCGGGTGATGGGCTGGCCCCCCTCCCCCAGGTCCACATAGGTGTACAGGGTCTCTCCCGCGCCAAAGGCCCGCACGATCTCTGCCTGACCGGCGGCCACCGCCCCCATGCTCAGGGCCGGGAGCAGCAGCGCCGCCATCAGCAGCGGCAAAATACGCTTCATGCTCATTCCTCCACAAAGACTGCGATCAGGGAAAAGTTGTCATTCCCCGGCGGGGTCCGCCGGATATGGCGCAGCAGCATCCGCCGGGCCCACTCCTCCGGCGTCCTGGACTTCAGACAGTCCACCAGCATCTCCTCGTTGTACACGAACTCCCAAAAGCCGTCGGAGCACAGCAGGAAGGCGTCCCCCGGCCGGGCCGGCCCCTCTCCCCCCTCCGGGGTGCAGATGGGGTTTCCCATGGCCCGGAGCAGGCTGGAGCGGTCGTCGTCGTGGTAGACGTCCATATAGGAGATCTCGCCCCCCAGATACTTCATATAGGTGACCGAGTGGTCCCGGGTGAGCTGGTCCAGCCGGCCCTGGGAGCATCGGTACAGCCGGGAGTCGCCGATGTGGGCCCAGGCCGCCGTGCCGCCGCTCAGGCTCAGGGCCACCGCCGTGGTCTTCATCTCCTCCTGTCCGGGCTGCTTCTGCTGCTCCAGAATGCGGGCGTTGGCCTGCTGGAAGCGCTCCAGCAGCTCCTCCCGTCCGGGGACGGGGCTGTCCTCCCCGCCGCAGATGGCCTCCACCGCCAGCTGGGAGGCCACCTCGCCCCGGTCGTGGCCGCCCAGCCCGTCGGCCAGGACGAACACGCCCTCCGTGCCGTCCGAGGTCCACCGGAGGCTGTCCTCGTTGTGCTCCCGCCCGCCCTGGTTGGTATAGGAATAGATGGAAAGTTTCATAGGGTCACTCCAGCTCCAGATAGATGGTGTTTGCCACCTCGCCCAGATAGATCGAGCTCCTGGGGGCCAGCTTGACCGGCGTGTTGGGGGCCAGCCGCTGCCCGTCCGCCAGGAAGGTGCCGTAGGTGGAGTTCAGGTCGGTGACCACGAACAGGTTCTCCTGCTCGTCGAAGAAGATCTGACAGTGGCGGGAGCTGACGCCCGGGGTCCCGTCCTGGTAGACCAGACGGCACACCGCCCGGTCGCGCCCCACCTGGACCGGCTGGTGGTGCAGGGGGACCACCATGCCGCCGTGCTGCCCGGCCATGGAGCGGAGCACCGGCTGGCGGCCCTCCTCCGGCTGGCTCTGGCTGGGCTGCTGGGGCGCGGGAGCCGCCTTCTTTTTCCGGCTCAGCACCACGACCGCGGCGAGGACGGCCACCACGACCACCGCCCCGATGGCCACGTACATCATGGTGTTTCCGCCCCCCGCCTCCGCGATGGCATAGGGGATGTTGTTCCGGTCCAGGATGGGCAGCAGCTCGCTGATGCTCACCGCGTAAAAGAGGTTCTGGTCCAGATCGGAGCCGTAGGTGTTCACGCCGATGACGGCGCCGGTCCCGTCGGTGAGGGGGCCGCCGGAGTTGCCGCCGCTGAGGGCGGCGTCCGTCTGGATGAGGTTCCGCCCGGTGCCGCTCTCGGTGAGCAGGCGGCTGATGCTGCCGGTGGTGACGGTGGCGTCCTCTTTGCTGGAGGAGTTGACCGCCTGGACGGTCACGTCGGCCGCCAGAGGATAGCCCACCGCGTATACCTCGTCGCCCAGCATGGAGTCCTCCGCCTGCCGCATGGACAGGGGGGCGCGCTTGTCCGTGGGCTCGGCCAGTCTCAGCACGGCCAGGTCCTTCTCCGCGTCATAGTCCACCAGATAGGCCTCCGCCTCGTCGTCCTGGTCAAAGAGCACGTGCAGCTCGCCGCCGCCCAGGGCCTTCCCCGCCAGGATGAAGTCCTCCACCACGTGGCAGTTGGTGACGATGTACTGGGGGTCCTGGCCCTCCTCCCCCACAAAGAAGCCGGTGCCCTGCCAATAGGTCATGGTCCCGTCCGCGTCCGGCGCGCCGGAGCGGATGAGGATGATGCCGTCCAGCACGCTCTGCTGGAACGCGGCGGCGGCGGGGAGCACGCTGGCTCCCACCAGCATTGCACTCAGCGCCAGTGCGGATAAGGTTCGTACCATCTTCATCGCGATCTCTCCCTTAACGTTTTCTTAGGTGCAGGATATCAAAATCCCGGTGTAGTTGTCTTGTTCGGGCAGGTCCTTCTCCCGGACCATGGTCTCCAGCAGGGCGCACCCCGCGTCTGGCTCCAGAGACATGGCCTCCAGCAGCTCCGCCGGGGACAGGATGCCGCTGATGCCGTCGGAGCACAGGAGGATAACGTCCCCGGGCAGCAGGGGCAGGGGCCGCAGGCTCTGGTCCACCTCCTCCAGGCAGTCGACGCCCACAAAGGAGGTGAGCCGCCGGGCGTCCTCGTGGCCCTCCGCCCGCTCCCTGCAGATCACCGTCTGTTCCAGCTCCTGCCCATAGAGGACGTTCAGATAGGTGTGCTCCTGGTTGAGCTGGAACACCCCCCCGCCCCGGCGCAGGAAAATGGCGCTGTCCCCCACGCTGATCCAGTGGAGGGCGTTCTGAAAGACCCGCACGGCCACGGCGGTGGTGCCGCTGCGCCCGTTGAAGCGCTGGAACAGGCCGTCACTGAGGGCGCAGGTCCCCTCCCGCAGCTGGCGGGGGACGTCGCCCTCGTCGTTCAGGGCCTGAAAGAGCTGCAGGAAACCGTCCACCGCCCCCTCGCTGATCTCCCTGCCGCCCTCCATGCCGCCCATGCCGTCACACACCACGGCGAACAGGCCCCGCTGGGCCAGCACCTCCGGGTCGGAGGCGTTGAGCAGGGCGAAGGAGTCCTCCTGCCCCTCCCGCCGGCCGATCCCCTGGAGGTTGCTCACCCGGAGGACCAGATCCCGGGGACCCTCGTCCGCCGGGGCCGGCTCCGGCGCCTGGGCCGGAGGGGCGGAGCGGCGGAAGAGCCGGTCAAACAGTCCCATGGCCGTCCTCCCCTGGCTCCGGCGTCCAGGTGAACTGCTCGCCGCACAGCGGGATAAAGAGCAGCTTGGTGGCGCCGAAGTCGATCTGGTCATAGGCCTTCAGGGGCATGGGGGAGAACACCTCTTCCCCGTTGAGATAGACGATGTTCCGCCCGTCCCCGGGGAGCAGGTTGAAGCGGTTGTTCTTGTCGCTGTAACTGAGCCTGGCGTGGTTCTCTGCGGAGATGGTCCGGTCGCCGGTGATGGTGATGTCCATACGGTCGCTGCGGCCGATGGAGTTGATGCCGCCCCGGATGGTGTAGCTCTTCCCCCGGCTGGGGCCCTCGGTGCACACCAGCCACCCCACCACCGGGTCGAAGCCCATCTTCTCCTGCATCATGCCCACGGTCTTGCCCGCGCTGGTGACGCTGGCCCCGTGGGGGAAGGCGGGAGCGGGGGCCTCCTCCGGCTGGACCGGCGCCCCGTTGGGGTTGTAGCCCCTGGGGGGCATGGTCTTGGAGGGGGCGGTCACCGAGATGCCGGACAGGGGGGCGGTCTTCTGGGGCGCGGTCACTGAGACGCCGGACAGGGGAGCGGTGCGCTGGGGCGCAGTCACCGACACCGGGGCCGTCTGGTTGGTCCCCGTCACCCGGATGGGGGCGGTGCGGCCCGCCGCCGCCACGGTGATCTGCTGGTTGGTGTTGCAGTAGGGGCAGGTGGGATACTTATCCGGGTCGTATAAGTGGCCCCGCCCACATTCGATTTGTGCCATAGGGGTTCCTCCTTGCAGTTTGGTCATTCAATGGTCACGTTGGGGACATGCGACACAGGGCTAAGGTCGGTGATCCGCTGTTCCCCGCCCTCATAAATGGTCAACGTCTGCAGTTTGGTGCAGTTGGACAGCGGAGAGAGGTCCGTCAGCCCACGTTCCTGCAGCGTCAGCGACTGAAGGCTGGCGAGGTTTCCCAGAGCCGAGATATCCGTGAGAGGCGGATCATCGTACTGGCCATAGACATCCAGATAAAGCGTACGCAGGTTGGTCAAGCCGGAGAGGGGCGAGAGATCCGTGATGCCCTGGGGTGTGCGGATGGACAGTTCAACTAGACCGGTCAATCCCGCCAGCGGTTCCAGAGAGGAGAAGGACGTCCCATCGGGGCTTGAGCCGTTCCGCATAGAGAGGACACGAAGATTCGTCAGGTTGCGCAAAGGTTCCAACGAAGCTACCGAGCACTCCATATCCAGTTCGGTCAGCTGGGTCAGATTGGCCAGCCCGTCAATGGTAAAGGGCGCTGGATTATTTCCGTGCATAGGGAGGCGCAGCACCTGGAGTTTTGTGAGCTTGGCTAAGGGGTCCACGTCGGTATAGGTGGAATCGGAACCATACATCAACAGTTCCCGCAGATCAGTCAAATTTTCCAATCCGGACAAACTGGCCACGGGGATATCCAGCCGAAGCTCCGTCAGCTTCGTCAGTTGGGACAGATCGGACAGATCCTGGTGAATAGCTGCCCCCTCGTAACTCCCGCTTATATCGAGTGAGCGCAACTCTGTCAGTTCCCGAAGGAAGGATAGGTCATCCACGATGAAGCTGCCGTACATCCTCAACTCCTGAAGCTGCGTCAAGCCGGAGAGCGGAGAGAAATCCTCCACATGCCCCAGGTTCAGGCGAAGACTGGTCAGTTGGGTCATCCCGGACAGCGCGCTGATATTGGTCAGGCTGGAACTGCTGTTGTTGCTGTTGGTACTATAAAGCTGCAGCTCCTCCAACTGGGTCAGCCCGGATAGGGAGGAGATGTCTTTTACGTCAAACCCAATACACAGATCAAGCCGCTCCATCTTAGTCAGTCCCGCCAGGGGGGACAGGTCGCCGGCCGGCGCCCCGGCCGTATTGTTTTGATAGAAGCTCAGCCGGGTCAGCTCCGTCAGCCCGGCAAAGGGCGTCAAGTCCAGTTCATCCGTTAGATATCCCTCGCAGCTGAACTCGGTCAGCTGCGGGAACTCTGCCACCCAAGCCAGCCCGTCTGTCTCAATGGACACGCCCTCCAGATAGATGCGCTGAAGATTTCCCATCTGTTTCATGGCGGCAATATCCGCATCGGTGAGCGTGCCGTCCACCAGCTCCAGGAAATTATCCGCCGCAGACACCTGCTGTCCGGCAATGGTGATGGTGGGGGCCAGAGCCTCCGTCACCGGGTTTCCTCCCCCGCCCATCACCCCGAAGCCGATAACCACCGCGATTACCGCCGCGGCCGCGCCGCCGATCAGTACGGGATTCAGCTTTTTCTTTGCCGGAGCGGCGGGCTGGGCGGCCCCCGCCTGGGGCACCTCCACCACCTGCCGGCTCTCAATAGCCTCCAGAAATTCCTCCGCGCTCTGGAAGCGGTCCTCCGGCTGGACCGCCAGTCCCTTCAGGATGGCCTTGTCCAGATACTCCGGGATGTCCACCCCGCACTGGGACACCGGGACCAGCTCGTCGTGGTCCAGCCGCTCCAGCGCCTCCGGGGGCAGAAAGCCGGTTAATGCCGCATAGAAGCAGGCGGCGCAGGAGTACACATCGGTGTAAGGCCCCTGGCGGCTCCTTCGAATGTACTGCTCCTTGGGGGCATAGCCCACTTTCAGGATGACGTCCAGGCTTTTGCTTTTATCCCCGATGGAGTAGCGAGCCGAGCCGAAGTCCAGCAGCTTCACCATGCCGTCCTTGGTGATGTAGATGTTGTCCGGGGTCACGTCACGGTGGATGAAGCCCTCCTGATGGACGGCGGTGAGGGCCCGCAGCACCGGGATCATCACGTTCAGGGTGTCCTCCACGCTCACCTTTCCGCCGTGGTTGGCGATGTAGGTCTTGAAGCTGATGCCCTCGATGTAGTCCATGACGAAGTACGAGGTGTCGTTCTCGTCAAAGTAGCTGGTCACCGCGGCAATGTTGGGGTTGCCGATGAACTTGGCCAGGGTCCGGGCCTCCTCCTGGAACCGCTCGGAGCCGTAGGTGAAGTCCTCAGACCGGCTCTCCACCGCCACCGAGACGGTGGTGCCGATGCGGGTGGCGATCTCGTTGGGCATGAACTCCTTGATGGCCACCTTGGCCTCCAGCTGGGTGTCCCAGGCCAGATAGGTGATGCCGAAGCCGCCCTGGCCCAGCACCCGGCCCACGATGTACCGGTCATTCAGGACGGTCCCCGCCCGCAGGGCCACCGGGTACTTCTTCTCATTCTCCGCCAGGTCGAAGCCGCAGTAGGGGCATGGGCCGTCCAGGCTGTCCCGCTCCTGGAAACAGTTGTAGCAAATCTGTTCGTTCTGCACGATATCCCCCCTAATTATGAAACCAAACTTAAGATTGTTTGAATTTTATAGCATTTTATGCTCAAAAACAATATGCTGCCTGCATAGTACTGAAAATGACTCTGCTTTTCACTTGATTGAGCAAGCTCCATCACATTGAGGGGCAGCCAAGGCGGTGGAACGCGCATACCTGGAGAGGCCCTATTTCCCCCATCCCTCGGTGGGCGTAATGGCTCAGAACATGCCGGCTGCGGCGAAAGAGAACTGCGTCCGGTCCACCGGAAATCAGAAAATCTGAAACAAAAAATACGCCGGGCAGATGTCCCGGCGTATTTTTCGCTGCCTTGAGGAAACACTGAGTCGGCTCGTGACGTCATGACTGCTCCGCTTAGTGGATTGCTAGCCTTCCTCAAGACAAAGTAAAAACGTCACTCCTGATCATGCTTCTGAATTCACGCTGTATCAAGACATTTCCGAGGCACTTGCCGGGCTCCCCTTTTACTTTGCCGCCCCTCACTTCTCCTGTCAGCGCGGTACCAACGAAAACACAAATTGGCACACCCATGGTTTTCCCCAAAAAAGGCTCTGCCTTTGCGCCCGTCCTCTCCGCCGACATTGCCCATATCAATTTCCCTGCTGAATCTACGTCCTCGTAAACGCCTTGTCTGGCGGTCCCCTGCTGAAATCCTCTTCGACGCTTTATTGCACTTGTCTTGACAATTCGCCAAGCACTGTTTTCAGACAAAAAAATCCCTCAAAGCCTTGCGGCTCTGAGGGATTGCGATGGATAAGCACTGCAATCTAAATATTTCAAATTTTCGATTTTCCATCTTGAAATATTGCCCAACGGCCCTTCTGGGCCGCGCCGCTTTTGCGGCGTACGAGCGTTTTGCCGTAGGCAAAACCTCGGCGGAGGGATGGCTCTGCCATCCCGAGCATTTCAATCACCGAAGGGCGGAGACCGCCTTCGGTGGTCGGAGCCCAAAACGAAAGGACATCCTTTCGGATGTCCTTTCGTTTTGGTGGACGATACAGGACTTGAACCTGTGACCTCCCGCACGTCAAGCGGATGCTCTACCAGCTGAGCTAATCGTCCGAACAGCATGGATTATTATACTTGGCCGCACAGGTTTTGTCAATCCCTTTTTTTGATTTTTCTGATTTCTCCGCCTGGAGGGGGTGAAAAATCCCAGAGAATTTTTCCTTTTTCTGTGGCAAACTCCCGGCTTTATGTTATACTAAGGGCGTATATTTTTGATGCTTGAAGGAGGACTTCATCATGCTGACCCTTGATCTGTCAAAATTGAATGGATTCCTGCCCCAGGACTATCTGTCCAGCCGGGAGGAGGCCCTGCGGGAGGCGGCCCGGATGCTGGCGGAGCACAACGGCCCCGGCGGCGACTTCACCGGCTGGGTGACCCTGCCCCGGGACTATGACAAGGAGGAGTTCGCCCGCATCCAGGCGGCGGCCAAGCGCATCCAGCAGCAGTCACAGGTGCTGGTGGTCATCGGCATCGGCGGCTCCTATCTGGGCGCCCGGGCGGTGATCGAACTGCTGGGCTCCCCCAACTATAACCTGAAGCAGAAAAATACCCCCGACATTCTCTTCGCCGGCAACGGCCTGTCCACCGACGCCCTGCTGGAGACCATCTCCCTCATCGGCGACCGGGACTTCTCGGTGAACGTGATCTCCAAGTCGGGCACCACCACCGAGCCCGCCGTGGCCTTCCGCATTTTCAAGCAGATGCTGGAGGAGAAGTACGGCAAGGAGGGGGCCCGGGAGCGCATCTACGCCACCACCGACAAGGCCCGCGGGGCCCTGAAGGGCCTGGCCGACCAGGAGGGCTATGAGGAGTTTGTGGTGCCTGACGAGGTGGGCGGCCGCTACTCCGTCCTCACCGCCGTGGGCCTGCTGCCCATCGCTGTGGCCGGTATCGACATTGAGGCCCTGATGGACGGCGCGGCTCAGGCCATGGAGGCCCTGTCCGCCCCCGGCGCGGACAACCCCGCCTGGCAGTATGCCGCCGCCCGCCACGCCCTGTACGAGGGGGGCAAGAAGGTGGAGCTGCTGGCCTGCTACGAGCCCTGCTTCCGGTTCTTCGCCGAGTGGTGGAAGCAGCTCTACGGCGAGAGCGAGGGCAAGGAGGGCAAGGGCCTGTTCCCCGCCAGCGTGGAGTACACCGCAGACCTGCACTCCATGGGCCAGTATATCCAGGAGGGTGAGCGACTCATGCTGGAGACGGTGGTCCAGTTTGCCCCCAAGGGGGAGTTCCTCATCCCCAACGACCCAGAGAATGTGGACGGGCTGAACTTCCTGTCCGGCAAGCCCCTGTCCTTCGTGGCGGAGCAGGCCATGCGGGCGGTGATCCTGGCCCACGTGGACGGCGGCGTGCCCAACGTGCGCATCCAGATGCCCGCCCTGTCCGAGACGGTCACCGGCTATCTCATCTACTTCTTCGAGTATGTGTGCGGCCTGTCCGGCTACCTGCTGAAGGTCAACCCCTTCAACCAACCCGGCGTGGAGGCCTATAAGAACAACATGTACGCCCTCCTGGGCAAGCCCGGCTATGAAGCCCGGAAGGCGGAGCTGGAGAAGCGCCTGTAAGAAACCGCTCCCAGCTTCCAGCCTGCGGGGCTTGCCCAGGAGCCCGCGCTCCGCGCGGGCAACGGCGCCTGCGCCGTAAATTCCACCGCCGCAGGCGGAGGAATTTGCCGAAGGGCGAATTCACTTCGCCCGGAGGCGTTTCAATCCCGAAGGGTCCCCGCCGGGGCCTGATCCGGCGGGCGCAAGCCCGGCTATGAGGCCCGGAAGGCGGAGCTGGAGAAGCGCCTGTAAGAAACCGCTCCCAGCCTCCAGTCTGCGGGGTTTGCCCAGGAGCCCGCGCCTCCAAATTCCAGACAGCCAAATGTCCCCGCCGCAGCTGCGGCGGGGACATTTTTGTTCAAGCCTGTTTGCTGTTGGGGTCCTGCATGGTCAGGCCGATCCGGCCCCGCTTCTCGTCCACGTCCACCACCCACACGGTGATGATATCCCCCACGGAGAGGACCTCCGAGGGGTGCTTCACCCGCCTGGGCAGGCGGCTGACGTGGACCAGGCCGTCCTGGTGGACGCCGATGTCCACAAAGGCCCCGAAGTCGATGACATTGCGGACCGTCCCCTGGAGCTCCATCCCCGGCTTCAGGTCCTTGAGCTCCATCACATCGGTGCGCAGAATGGGGGGCGGCAGCTCGTCCCGGGGGTCCCGGCCGGGCTTGAGCAACTCCTTGATGATATCCGTCAGAGTGGGCACGCCCACCCCACAGGTCTCCGCCAAGGCCTCCAGCCCCAGGGCCTCCGCCTTTTCCTTCAAGCCACTGATCTTCCCGGCGCTCACGTCCTCCAGGGTGCAGCCGCAGGCCTCCAGCAGCTTCTGGGCGGCGGCGTAGCTCTCCGGGTGGACCCCGGTGTGGTCCAGCACCGCCGGGCTCTCAGGCACCCGCAGGAAGCCGGCGCACTGCTCAAAGGCCTTGGGCCCCAGCTTGGGCACGTTCAGAATCTGCTTTCGGGCAGTGAAGGCCCCGTGCTCCTCCCGGTACAGCACCAAGTTCTTGGCGGTGGCGGCGTTCAGGCCGGATACCCGCCGCAGCAGAGAGGGGGAGGCGGTGTTCACATCCACCCCCACCGCGTTGACGCAGTCCTCCACCACCCCGTCAAGAGCCTCCCCCAGGCGGGCCTGGGGCATGTCGTGCTGGTACTGGCCCACGCCGATGGCCTTGGGGTCGATCTTCACCAGCTCGGCCAGGGGGTCCTGGAGCCGCCGGGCGATGGACACCGCGCTTCTCAGGTTCACGTCGAACTGGGGGAACTCCTCGGCGGCCAGCTTGCTGGCGGAGTACACCGAGGCCCCCGCCTCGTTGACGATCATGTACCGCAGGTTTCCCCCCAGGCGGCGGATGAGCTCCACCGTCATCTGCTCGGTCTCCCGGCTGGCGGTGCCGTTGCCGATGGCGATGTGCTGCACCCTGTGCTTCTTCACCAGCTTGGAGAGGGTCTCGATGGCCTCCTCCTTCTGGCGCTTCCCGTGGGTGGGGTAGACCACCGCCGTGTCCAGCACCCGGCCGGTGCCGTCCACCACCGCCACCTTGCACCCCATGCGGTAGCCCGGGTCCAGGCCCATGGTCACCTTCCCCTTCACCGGGGGCTGCATGAGCAGGGGCTTCAGATTCAGGGCGAACATGTGAATGGCCCCCTCGTCCGCCTGGTCGGTGAGGTAGCTGCGGATCTCCCGCTCCATGGAGGGCTGGATCAGCCGGTCGCAGGCGTCGTCCGCCGCGGCCCGGACAAAGTCCATACAGGCCCGGCCGGGCACCGCCGCCCGGCGCACCGTCACGTGGGCGGACTCCGGGTCCAGCTCCACCGACACCTTCAGGAAGCCCTCCCGCTCCCCCCGGTTGATGGCCAGGGTCTGGTACCCCTGGACCTTGCCCACCGGGCACTTGAAGCCGTAGTAGAGGCGGTAGACGCTGTCCTTTGGCTCTGCGTCCGCCGCCTTGGATACTAGCATGGCACGTTTCAGATACTGCTGACGGAGCTTCTTCCGGACCACAGCGTCGTCGGAGATCTGTTCCGCCAGGATGTCGCTGGCCCCCTGGAGGGCGTCCTGGATCGTCTCCACCCCTTTCTCCGGGTCCACATAGGCCCGGGCGGCCTCCTCAGGGACCACCGGAGCTCCACCCCGGGCGGACAGCTGCTCCGCCAGGGGAGCTAACCCCTTCTCCCGGGCAATGGTGGCCCGGGTGCGGCGCTTGGGCTTGTAGGGCCGGTACAGGTCCTCCACCTCCGCCAACGTCTCGGCCGCCGCCAAGGCGGCCTTCAATCTGCAATTCAGCTTGCCCTGGCCTTCAATGGCGGAGCGCACCTCCTCCTTCCGGGCCTCCAGATTCCGCAGGTACTGGAGGCGCTCGGCCAACTGCCGCAGGAGCTGGTCATCCATGGAGCCGTGGAGCTCCTTTCGGTAGCGGGCGATAAAGGGGATGGTGTTTCCCTCGTCAATGAGATGGACTACATTTTCCACCTGGTGTGCCGGCCGCTCCAGCTCCTGAGCCAGCCGCTGTATCATTGCATCCATCTGGACACGCTCCTTTGTTAATCGTACCTTTTAGTTTAGCTGAAAATTCGAAAAAAGTCCAGGGGCGACTTGCAATCCGGGCATACAGATTCTGCAAATTTTGAAGAATGTGAAATTTCTTTTTTCGCGCTGGGATATTTTGCTCCCCCGGCGGATATTCCTTATGGAACGCGTTTCAAGGGGCCCCCTCCGGGGCTTCCGGAAGACTAACCCATTTCAGGAGGTGTACTTCCATGACGGACGAAGCTTTCAGCCGGGCGGCCCGGACCTACGGCGACACCCTGTTCCGTGTGGCCTACCACGCCCTGCAGAACCGGGCGGACGCCGAGGACGTGATGCAGACCGTCCTGCTCCGGCTGTATGAGTCCAGGAAGGAGTTTGAGAGCGAGGCGCATCTGAAACACTGGCTGCTGCGGGTGGCGGTGAATGAAAGCCGCAAGGTGCTGCGCTCCTTCTGGCGCCGCCGGGCGGTATCCCTGGACGAGCAGCGGGACGAGGCCGCCCCCGAGGACAGCGCCCAGCGGGAGGTCTTTGAGGCGGTGATGGCCCTGGAACCCAAGTACCGGCTCACCGTCTATCTGTACTACTATGAGGGCTGCTCCGTCCGGGAGGTGGCCGACGCCCTCCGCGCCAACCCGTCCACCGTTCAGACCTGGCTGCTGCGGGCCCGGACCCGCCTGCGCAAGGAGCTGGCCCCGGGAGAGGAAAAGGAGGAATCTGACTATGTTCGACCCCAGATTGTACCGTAACGCCTGTTCGGAACTCCGCCCATCCGAAGAAAAAATTGAGGAGATGATCGCCATGACTGCCAACCATGGATGCAAGAAGAAAATCCGCCACCCCCTGCGCATGGGGGCGGTGATTGCCGCCACCATGGCCCTGCTCACCATCGGGGCCAGCGCCGCCGCCAACCCGGAGATGGTGGAATCCTTTACCATGCAAATCGCCAGCGTGTTCCAGGTAGGGGAGCTGCGCCAGGATCTGACCACCGACACCGGCGAGACCGTCACCGCCCTGGAGATCCCCGAGGCCCGGGTGGAGGACCGGGACGGCCGGGCCATCCTGGCGGTGATGGACCAGGAGATCGATATCACCGACGCCCTGACCGAGGACGGCCGGTACGAATACAAGTATGAGGACGAGGGAGCCCAGCTCACCGTTCTGGTGGAGGGCACCCCGGAGGACTGGACCATGACCACCAGCATCCGGGTCCCCGGCCAGGAAGACACGGTCTCAGCGGTGTTCGCCAAGGAGGAACAGGACCGCGGCACCGCATTGACGCCCAGCCATGCCGCAGACGTTCCCGCTGATTCAGAGCAGGACATATCCGCCCAGGAGGCCCCCTCTGTCATTTTCGACGGAAAGGAAGCCGCAGCGGTGCAGACCGCCCCAAACTCGTGATATGCCAGCTCTATCCCCTGTTTTCTGACTGAAGCAAAAGGAAAGACACGCTTTTCAGCGTGTCTTTTCCTTTTTGCGGCGTGATCAGGACCCGAATCAATGGCCTGACCCGTTGGAGGCGGTGTACCGCCGAACAGGACAGAAAACCAACAAGCCCGAACCTTTCGGTTCATGCCTGTTTCAATGCGGTAGAGACAACAGAACTCGAATCTGTGGCCTGACCCGTTGGAGGCGGTGTACCGCCGGACAGGGCAGAAAACGAACAAGCCCGAACCTCTCGGTTCGGGCTTGTTGCAATGTGGTGGAGACAACAGAACTCCAATCTGCGGCCTGACCCGTTGGAAAATGGTACTACAGGGAATCGCCCATACGGCCCTTCTGGGCCGCGGCGCGAGTGCGCCGTACGAGCGTTTTGCGAAGCAAAACCTCGGCGCAGGCAGAATTCATTTCCGCCGAGCATGATAATCACCAAGGGGTGGAGCGACCAGCGGGAGCGGAACCCCAAAAGAAAGACATCTGCAAAAAGCAGATGTCTTTCTTTGGGTGAAGACAACAGAACTCGAATCCGCGT